>ENA-OQCK01000783-OQCK01000783.1-human-gut-metagenome-genome-assembly--contig:-NODE-783-length-14731-cov-2.539441_pt1 | contig 14731 bp, 27 predicted proteins | sample MGYA00242498_ERZ504578 | MGnify/ENA primary metagenome ERZ504578 (study PRJEB26092, sample SAMD00036229) | human gut metagenome | host: Homo sapiens | study: EMG produced TPA metagenomics assembly of... | reverse complement strand
CATAATGTCCTACGTGAAGCCGTCCTGTGGGGCGGTCACCGGTCAGTATAATCTTTCCCATCTGATATATCCCTCTCATTTCCTCAGCATCAGGCCATCGCTGGTCTGAACGCTGTTTTTTACTTGTACAGAACATGCCTGAAAATCCCCTTAAGCCAGCCGTTCTCCCCACGGGAAAAACAGCAGCAAAAAAAATGGCAATTTCAAACATTATCTAGCATAACCCAAAGATGAATTCCTGTCAAGAATTCCCTGCTCCGGTCCGGGACAAACCTCCATGGTCCGGGCCTGGTTAAATGCCCTGGCTTTCGCAAGGCAGCCCAATCCCCTCTCCTTCCATAACCGTATTAAAAATCACCGGCAGCCTGGCGGTAAATTCCTCTCCCCTCAGATGCTTAAGGGGCGCAGGAAGTGTTTCCGGCATGACAAGCCGCCAGGAGTGAAGGAGCTGGGACCGGACCGCGTACTTCTTTTTTACTGCATCGTTTAAGCTGCGGCTGCCATACTTATAATCTCCCACAATCGGATGACCAATGGACGCCAGATGGGCGCGAATCTGATGGCTTCTTCCTGTAATCAGGGTCACCTGCAGCAGTGTGAATGTTTTGTTGCCGGACAACGGCAGATATTCGGTCATAATGGGGACGCTGTCCTCCACTTCCAGAGGAAAAATGCTTACGGTATTCGTGCTCTCATCCTTTTCAGAAAACCTGCAATCAGCTGCTTCTCCTTTATCTCGCCGGCAACCAGACACTGGTAATATTTGTGTATGCTTCTGTCCTTAAATACCTCATTCATCACCTGGAGCCTGCCAGGGATTTTCCGGCCACCACCAGCGCTGGTATTTCTGTCCAGCCGGTTGCAGATAGACGGCTTAAAGGTGCGCAGCTGGGATATGGGAAGCTTTCCTGAATCAATAAGATAATTAAGGATGTATTCATTTAGGGACATGTCGCTGTCCTTTGCCTTCTGTGACAGCATGCCGGATGGTTTATTCACCACCAGGATATGCTGGTCCTCATAGACAATGTCCAGACGTTTCCTTCCATTCCAGCTCCTGTGTTCCCGGGATTCCACACCTTTTTCCCGGACTGCTCTCTCCGTTTCTCCGGCGGATGTGCCTGCACTCCCGCTGTCTCCGGTCCTGCCGGCATACCTTCTGATGTCCGGTACAGAAAACTTTTCTATGGTCTCATCCGAGAGGAACAGCTTTACCTGATCTCCCTCCTCCAGACGTTCGGAACCATCACATCTCTTTCCATTCAGAGTTATGTTCTTTTTGCGCATCATTTTATAGAGAAAACCCTTGCCGGCCTGGTTCAGATATTTTGTAAGAAGCTTATCCAGCCGCTGTCCGGCTTCATTCCGGGTAATTATCAGTGTCTGCATATGGCGGCACTCCTTCGTAGGTAATTATTCATTCATGAAGCTCATGACTGCCAGCAGCATGCGGTGGGGAAGCACCTTGCACAGCAGCCGGAAGACTTTCATGGTAATGCCGTAGACTGATATCTCTCTGCCCGCAATGCTGTCCCGGATGGCCTTTTGAACCACACGCTTTGGATTTGCCATGACTAACCTCTTATAGAGAGGAATCACACCTGTGGACTCGGCAATGTCAAAGAACTCCGTATTTACCGGTCCCGGACACACAGCCGTCACATAGATTCTCCGGCTTCTCAGCTCCTGATTCAGGGCTCTGCTGTAGCTGAGGACAAAGGATTTTGTAGCCGCATAGATGGCAAATCCGGGCTGGGGCAGGAACGCTGCGAAGATGCATACTGGATAATCCGGCTGTTGCATTCCATATAGGGCAGCACCATGCGGGTTACGGCGCACAGAGCCTCACAGTTTAAAACCACCATGTCCGTCTCGCTCTTTAAGCCCAGTTCCTCCACCCGCCCAATCTTACCAAAGCCTGCTGCATTGACCAGAAACTTTACCTGAGGTTTCACGGTGACAAGGGCCTGTGACAGCACATCCCTGTCACGTTCCCTTGTCAGGTCCAGCGCGAATTTGCGCAAGGGTACCCCCGCCTGGCGGTCCAGTTCGTCCAGACGCTCTCTTCTCCTGGCTATAATCCAAATCTCATCAAAGCCCTTAAAATGTTCCCACAGCTGGATGATGGTTTCCCTGCCCATACCGGAGGACGCTCCGGTCACTACAGCAATCTTCATACCTGTCACGTTCCTTTCTTTTTGTGGATGTTGCGTATGGTCTTCTTAGGCTTCTGGCCGCGGCTTCCCTGGCCGGCCGCCTTATATCCGGTTCCCTTTGCCTTTCCTGCCGCCGGGACCGTCCCGCCGCCCCTGTATCCGTCCCTTGGGCGAATCAGGCATTTTCTGTCATATCCGATTAGATCCGTGCGCCCCGCAATCTTCAGGGCTTCCGCCACCAAATCATAATTCCTGGGATTCCTGTACTGAATCAGGGCCCTCTGCATGGCCTTCTCATGGGGATTGACCGGCACATAGACCCGCTCCATGGTCCGGCAGTCATATCCCGTGTAATACATACAGGTGGAAACAGTGGAGGGGGTGGGGTAAAAGTCCTGTACCTGTTCCGGCATATATCCCAAATCCCTGAGATACTCAGCCAGCTCCACCGCCTCCTTCATGGAAGAACCGGGATGGGAGGACATGAGATAGGGCACCAGATACTGCTCCTTGCCCAGTCTCTGGTTCATCTCCTTATACTCCTTCACAAACTGGCGGTAAACGCTGTTTTTGGGCTTTCCCATACGGCTCAGCACCTTATCCGCCACATGCTCCGGCGCCACCTTAAGCTGACCGCTGACATGGAACTCACACAGTTCCCTTAAGAATTTCCGGTTGGAATCCGCCAGCACATAGTCAAACCGGATACCGGAACGGATGAACACCTTCTTTACCTTTGGAAGAGCCCTCAGCTTTCTCAGCAGGGCAATGTAATCGCTGTGGTCCGCCCGCAGATTCTTACAAGGTTCAGGAAAAAGACACTGGCGGCCCGGACACGCGCCGCTTGTCAGCTGCTTTTCACAGGCAGGGAAACGGAAATCCGCGGTGGGTCCGCCCACATCATGGATATAACCCTTGAAATCCGGCTCCTCTGTCAGAAGCTTTGCCTCCTCCACCAGGGATTCGTGGCTTCTGGCTGGATGATGCGTCCCTGGTGGAAGGTCAGGGCGCAGAAGCTGCATGCGCCGAAGCATCCCCGGTTGCTGATCAGGCTGAACTTGATTTCTCTTATGGCGGGCACGCTCCAAACTCCTCATAGGACGGATGGTAGTTCCTCATGTAAGGAAGATCATATACCGCATCCATCTCCTCCTGTCTCAGGGGCTTGGAGGGAGGATTTTGCACCACAAAAAGCTGATTCCCATAGGCTCCACCAGACGCTTCCCGGAAAATGGGTCCGTATTGCTGTATTGGACATAAAAGCTTCTGGCATACTCCCTTTTGTCCTTTAAAAGCTCCTCATAATCAGGAAGCATTTTATAATCATAAACAGATTCCAGGCTTTTTGTCTTATATACCGTCCCGTCAATAAAGGTAATGTCCTTCACATCCAGCCCGCTGTCCAGAGCATCGGCAATCTCCACAACGGACCGCTCTCCCATGCCATAGGATATCAGGTCCGCCTGGGAATCAAGCAGCACGGAGCGCTTCAGCTTATCCGACCAATAGTCATAATGGGCAAGGCGGCGAAGGCTGGCCTCGATTCCGCCTATGATGACAGGCACATCCTTATACGCGGACCGTATCAGGTTGCAGTACACCGTCACGGCATAGTCAGGCCGTTTTCCCATGACGCCGCCCGGTGTATAGGAGTCCTCCTTCCGGCGCTTCCTGGACACGGAATAATGGTTCACCATGGAATCCATGTTTCCCGCCGATACCAGAAACCCCAGTCTGGGCCTTCCCAGCACTTCAATGCTCCTTTTATCCTTCCAGTCCGGCTGGGCAATGATTCCCACCTTATATCCATGGGCCTCCAGCAGCCGGGATATAATGGCTGTGCCAAAGGAAGGATGGTCCACATAGGCGTCCCCGGACACATACACAAAGTCGCACTGCTTCCATCCCCTGATGCTCATATCATTCCGGTTCATAGGTAAATAATCGTTTTTCATCCTGCCGCTCCATCCAATAATTCGTAATAATCCCTGATATAGTAATCTGCCAGCTTTTCCTTTTCTTCCTTCATCTCCAGTGAAAATGCATCCTCCACAGCAAAGACAGTCATGCCCGCATTCTTTCCGGCCTGGATGCCGGCAGGCACATCCTCGAACACCACACAGTCCTCCGGCGCCACCTGAAGCGCTCCGCCACATTCAGGTATATATCCGGGGCAGGCTTGCCGGCGGCTACCTCACAGGCCGTTGCCACCACCTTAAAGTACCTGCGGATATCCAGGGAATCCAGAACCGCATCCACCATGGCCCTTCCGTTGCTGGTGGCAATACCGGCCACCAGTCCCTTCCCTGAGATAAATTCCAGGAAAGCCCCTGCTCCCGGCTTTAGGGGTACTTCCTTTCTGTACTTCTCTATGGACATCTGAATCCAGGCATTCTTTATCTCATCCAGTGTCTCCTTTAACTGGAACCGTTCCTTAAATATAACCGCAGTCTCAGAGAAACTCATGCCCTCGATTTCCTTCTGCAGGTCATCCGCAGGTAAGGCCAAACCTGGCCAGGTATTCTATGTCAATGGCCTTCCACATCCACATGGAATCCACCAGGGTGCCGTCCAAATCAAATATAACTGCTTTTTTCCTGTTTAACTTCATCTTTCCCTATTTTCCTCTGTCTATAAACATGTTGACAAGTTTTCTGTGACTCTTATATAGTTATACACGGTTTCTGCGGTTCCCGCAATCCTTTATGGAATACTCCTCCTCAGGTGTCAGGGGGCGGTATTCCCCTGGTTTCAGTTCCGGATCCAGCATAAGGGGACCCATGGATATCCGTTTCAGATACTCCACCCTGCACCCCAGGGCCTCAAACATCCGCTTAATCTGGTGGAACTTCCCCTCCTTATGGTGACCAGCACTTCCTGCCATTCTTTCTCCCTCCCTGCCGCTTCCTGTATCTTAAGCTCTGCCGGAAGCGTCATGGTGCCGTCCTCCAGTTGATTCCTTCCTCAAATCGCCTTACGGCATCCTCCGGCAGCCCGCCTGACACATGGGCCAGATATACCTTATACACATGCTTTTTAGGCGACAGCAGATTATGGGCCAAACCCCCGTCATTGGTGATGAGAAGGAGCCCCTCCGTGTCAATATCCAGCCTGCCCACCGGAAACAGGTCTTTTCTCAAGGCTTCCCTGATAAGCCCCACCACCGTAGGGTATTTCCTGTCCTCGGTGGCGGACACCACGCCCTGGGGCTTATTGAGCATATAATACTCCATTCTGGCGTAAGCCACCTGGCTCCTGTCCACTTCTATCAGTCCGATTCCGGGTTCACCTTCCGGTCCGCGTCCTTTACCGCCTCTGCGTTTACCCGGACCCGTCCCTTCTTCACCATATCCTTTACCTGGATACGGGTTCCGTATCCCATCTCAGCAAGAAACCGGTCAAGACGCATCGGTCCGTTTTTCCTGCCCTTATCAGCCATCGTTTTGTTCCCTCCCACTGCTTGTTTTACTGCTGCCATCTCCAGGCCGGATTGCTACTGCCATCTCCAGCTGGGTAGTACTTATTTTTCAGGCTCATTCCCGTACCTTTGGCCCAGCAAGAGGAAATCCCTCCATGGCTGCCAGACACCATCCTCTGACCGGCCCCTCGTCTACTTCCAGGGAAACAGTCTCTCCCTTTAGGTAGCGGAGAACCCGGCTGTCACCGGCAGGGAAGCTGACTGTATTTGGAAATTGCCCGGCTTTCATGGACATGGCCAGGGCCTGGGACGGCTCAAACCGTCCCTTTTTAAGCTCGCCCAAAAGCAGTCCCGTGCGCAGAAATCTCAGGGGCAGGTTCCATGCAAGTCCCTCCGGCAGATAGTAGACGTTGCCTGGTGTATGACAATCCTCCCATAGTCCCATTCCACGCCGCTCTGCCCTAAAATACATCCAGCTCCTTTTCCTTCTCCACGGCCCGGGCCCGCTTCCTGACTGTTCCGGGGTCTATGGGCGGCAGTATCCCCTTGTCCGTGGACCGGAAAATCCCCTTGTCCGCAGTTCCTCTCACCCCGCCGTGCTCAGTCCGGGCCTCCCCATCATCCCCGCCCTTTTTTCGCATCAGGGCCAGAAAATGCCCTTCTCCTCTTAGGCGGTGCGGTAAGAGCCGCATGCAGCCGGAAAGCCCGAATCCGCCGCAGGCTCCCGGCACTTTATCCAGGTCCAGACAGCATAATTCCATCTGGGGAAATTCCTCCAGTATATAGGAGACGTTCCCCTCATCCTCCTCCACGGAAAACGTACAGGTGGAATACATCATATATCCCCCCGGTTTAAGCATGGCTGCCGCCTGGGACAGTATCTGCCGCTGGATGGGCACATAGTATTCCGGCCCCTTTTCCTTCCAATCCTTCACCATATCCTCATCGCGGCGGAACATACCTTCCCCGGAACAGGGGGCATCCACCAGTATCTTATCAAAGTATTCCGGCCACACGCAGGCCAGCTTTTCAGGCGCTTCACTGGTGACGCAGATATTGGCCGCGCCGGCCAGCTCCAGGTTTTTGAGAAGGGCCCTGGCCCTGGAATAGCTGATGTCGTTGGACACAAGCATTCCGCGGCCTTTAAGCTTTGAAGCCAGCTCCGTGCTCTTGCCTCCTGGGGCAGCGCAAAGGTCCAGCACCCTGTCTCCGGGAACCACGGGCAGCATGGCTGCCGGAGTCATGGCGCTGGGTTCCTGGAGGTAATAGAGTCCCGCGTAATAAGCCGGATGCTTGGAGGGCCTTAAGGCCTCTCCCTCCAGCGACCCGTCGTAATAAAAACCATTGTCAGTCCACGGCACCGGCTCCAGGTCCCACGGCACCAGCTTTGCCAGATCCCGCGGATCTATCTTCCATGTGTTCACCCTGAGACCGGGCTTCCACTCCTCTTTGAAGCTTTTAAGGTACTGCCCGTATTCCTCCCCCAGAAGCTTCTGCATTTTCAGCAGAAAGCCTCCGGAAGCCGTCTCACATCCGTCATATCATCCGTCCTCATTTCTTTATGACAGTACAGGACCGAACTGCCACAATCGTTTTTATCATATCACATCCGCCGTGATTGTGCCACCACGGGTTTCTTCCCGGGAAATCCTGGAGATTTTATAAAAGTAATAGGGCACAATGGGGATCAGGGCCGCCAGCCAGCGCAACACCAGAATCATCACAGCGCTCCAGACCAGAATCATGAGCTGGATGGACTTGACTCCCTGATGGACCCGGTCCATGCGGCCCGCGCCTCGGTTCTGCCCCACATAGGTCGCTGCCGCAGCCCCGAAGGTCACAAAAACAGTGGACACAATGTTTTGAATCTTACCCGCTGCCGAGAAACCGGCAATGTACACGGACCCAAAGGCATTGACGGCCCCCTGTACGATGATAGTGCCTATGGCTGTTATGGAAAACTGAAGGCCCATGGGAATCCCGATGGACAGCAGCCAGTCCATTGTAGCAGCCGTCGCAAAAAGCCCTGCGTAAATGACTGCCATATAGCCGGCTGTGTCATGTATGATTCCATCCGGTGCATTTATATTCTATCTTTCCAAAAATAGCAGGCATCATTATAATACAAAATCACGGAATATTCCAGTTGTTTTTTATCCGCTTAATGGTATACTGGAAAAATCAGACTTGGATGGACATTTGCAAGGCATTTTTACATGATTGGCAGGGAGGCGCTTTATATGAATGGAAAAAAACTTCGCTACGGGTTGGTATTTTTTGTTTTAACCACACTTATATATATGCTCATGGAGCTTCGTTACGGCCTTCCCATCCGGCGCTGCGCCCAAAGCATTATGCCGCCGCCGCTGTACTCGCCGTATACTCCTGCCTGATTCACAGCAGGCGGGCCGGGGCTTCCTCCGGTTATGCAGGGGAGCTGTTCTTAGGATACCAGAATAAGCCCGGACGCATTGTATATATGGACTATCTGAGGGTACTGGCTGCCCTTCTGGTCATCCTCGTTCATGTATTGGAACCGGCTTACGCCCTGCTCCCTCCCCATACCTTTACCAGAAATGTGATGGCGGCCTCGGCTGGTCTTGGCTTAAGCTGCAACCTGCTGTTCATGATGCTCAGCGGGGCGCTTCTGCTGGGAGGAAAGGAGGAATCCGTCCTTGAATTTTATTCCAGGCGCTTTGTCAGAGTGCTGATACCCTGTTTTGCCTATTACCTGTTTTACTTCTTTTATGTGGAAGGCATTTCCGCCCTCAGTCCCGGAAACTGGGGAAGCCTGCTTCAAAGCTTCCTGTCCAATGACAGCGGCCAGACACCCCATTTATGGCTGGTGTATATAATTCTGATGTTTTACGTTGCAGCCCCCTTTTTCCGAATCATGTTAAAACACATGACAGAACCCATGCTGGAGGCGCTGACCGCAGTTATTATTATCCTGCATTTCATCTACACCTATGGCCCCCTGGTTCGTGTAGAGTTTGCGGCCTCAGCTTCCTGGCATCATGGGATTCCATTTTCCTGCTGGGATATTACTGCACCACCCAGTCTGCCATGAAACATTACCGGCTGTCATACAGCAGGCCTGCTGTCAGGCTGGCAATAGCGGCTGCCATCATGCCTCGGAGAGCCTGGGCCCATTGGTTTACAACAACGCGCCTCCCCAGATGCTCTTTACCTGCGCCGTGTTTCTCTTCTTCCGAAAGCATGGGGACTCTCTGTTTGCAAGGATTCCCACCCTGCTTTCCGCCATAGGCAGGTACAGCTTCTCCATTCTCCTGGTTCACTGGCTGGTGCTGCACCGGATCGTGGATGACGTGTTTGGCATTAATGGATTGTCCTTTGGGATTGCAGGCGGCATACCGGCATCCTTTCTGCTTACCCTGATCATCAGCCTGGCCCTCGCCTTCCTGTACGACAATACGGTAGTCCTGTGTATGGACAGGGCCTGTGAGATTCTTTTTGGTGCTTTGGGGCGTGTGAGGAAGCGGCCCTAATATGTAAACACCAACCGTCTCTTTTCCAGCCACTTGAGAATCCAGTAAGGATTCACGCTCATCTCCTCATTGTGGTCCGTCTTAATATAGATTCCCACATGGAGATGTACATCAAAATTCCCTCTGGTCCCCTCTGTCTTTCCGTATCCTGTATCCCCCATATATCCGATGAGTTCCCCGGCCTTAACCCTGTCCCCCTCCTTCAAATCCCCGGCATAGTCATAGAGATGCGCATAGTACAGATAGCTCCCCCGGGAGCCCGCACGCCTATGCGCCATCCCCCCATCTCCAGCCATCCGATTTTTTCGATGACTCCGTCCGTCATGCTGACAACAGGATAATATCCGGGCGGCATTTTTGCTCCCATGATATCGCAGCCTTCATGACGGCGTTTTGGACTGTTTTGCCGGCCGCTGTCTTCCTGGCCGTTGTCCGTTTGACCTCCGCCCTCCTGGCCGCTTTCTGCCTGACCATCTCCCCGTCCGCCGCCATCACCGCCGCCGCTTACATACCCCCGCCCATCCATCCAGCCGTCCTCAAACACCACCTCCGGCGTGTCCTTATTCCGGCTTTTGGGTATTGGAAAATACTTTAAATCCCCCAGGACGGTCTCATATGCGTGTTTCAGCTTTCTGTAATCCGCTGGCCTGGCGGCAGCCAGCAGCCTGTTGTTATATCTGGTGTCCTTGAGACCTGTAAGGTCATAATCGTGTTCCACCATCAGGGTAGTGACCATATCCGTATCCAGGCTGTCAAGCCCTGCCACGGCATCCCCCAGACGCATGGCCCTGAAATCATTACTCTCCCAGGAATACGGCCCCAGCTGGTAATAATCCGGATTCGTAATCAGATAATTGGTAATGGAACACTGGAATACCGCCAGCAGCAAAATAAGAATCAAAGGCATAGCCCGCCACCCTTTACAATATATTTGTATAAACCATTGTATTCAGGTGCGTATGAAAAAATCCATAGGAGGCATTCTGTCTGTCCTCTGTCTGCTCATGCTGCTGTTCAACCCCGGACTTGCACTGGAAGGTGCCAGGCAGGGTCTTGTACTTTGGGGAAATGTAGTTCTTCCAACCCTCCTTCCTTCATGATATGCTCCGGCGTCATCGTGGCCATGGATGCCATCCGCATCCTTACAGGCCCTTTTAAACCCATCCTCTCTGGTATCCTGTCCCTGTCAGATCAGGGCAGCTTCTGCCTCATGAGCGGGCTTTTATGCGGTTATCCCATGGGTGCCAAGACCACCAGCGACTTTTTGGACCAGGGAAGGCTCTCTGTCCGGGAGGGCAAATACCTGCTGGCCATCAGCAATCATCCCAGTCCCATGTTTGTGCTGGGATATGTAATGGCCCAGATTGCCCTGATTCCCTCCATGGCATCCCCCTGCCGCTGTGGGCTGTCCTGGCAGCCTGTATCTTCCCATACTCCCCATCTCCATATTAGCCAGATGCTGCTATCATTACAACCGGCAGACCCGTGAGGAAGCATGTCCTTTGGCGGCACAGGCAGCACCGGAAAAAACAGCCTGCTTTTCCTTTGACACTCACATGATGAGCTGTTTTGAAACCATGGTCAAAATAGGCGGTTATATCATGCTGTTCTCTATCCTGGCCCTGTATCTGACCGTGTTTCCGTTTCAGATGCCTCCCCTGCTCCGCCCGGCCCTGTTGGGAAGTGTGGAAATCACCACCGGCATCCAGATGATAGCATCCTCCGTGCCCGGAAGTATGGGAGCCCTACTTATCATTGGCTCCGCTGCCTTCGGCGGATTTTCAGGCATATTTCAGACAAAAAGCGTATTAAAAATGCCGGATTGTCCATCCGGCATTATATGCTGTGGAAAATGCTCCACAGCGCGCTGTCCTGTCTTATATTTATGTATCCCTGTGCTGATAGCCTATCCCTGTGCCGGCAGTCTATGCTGCTGCTGGGCATCATCCATCTCCTGAGGCGCCTGGCCTTCCGCCCTCCTCCGGCTTCACAATGCTCCTGACAATTCATTCCGGTTTGAGGAACAATGTCATAGCTGGACTGCATGGAAGACATAAAGGCGTCAAAACGTCCCCTTGCCCCTTCCATGGTATGGTTGATGATGGTCTGGAGACTGCGGAGCATGTCGTCTGTATACTGAATGGAACTCTGGCGGATTCCATTGGCATCGTTCACAGCAGAGTCCACAATGGCCTGGGCCTGTATGCTGGCCTGCTCCACCACTTCGTTGGCATGGGCATATGCGCGCTGCATGATTTCATGCTCATTAATCATCTCCGAAGTCTGTTCGCTGGCCTGGGCCACCATGGAATCCGCCTGCTTCTTGGCATCATCCAGCATGGCATCCGCCTGGGCCTGGGCTTCATTCAAAATGGTTTCCTGCTGGCTGATGATTTTCTGATATTTCTTAATTTCATCCGGTATCCTGAGTCGCAGCTCTACCAGCAGTTCCTCCAGCTCTTCCTTATTGACAATAATTTTGCTGTTTGATAATGCCTGGAACTTACAGCTGTCTATATATTCCTCGATTTCACTGATTAACTGCTCTATCCTACTCATCATGTCAACCGTCTCCTCTCCTCCAGCTTCTCTCTTACCCTGGCTGCAATGACCGGATGGAGGAACTCACTGATATCCCCCTCGTACTCCGCAATCTCTTTCACGATGCTGGAACTCAAATATGAATATTTTAAATTAGTAGTCAAAAATATAGTATCAATCTCCGGCGCAATGACCCTGTTGGTCTGCGCATCTGAAGCTCGTATTCAAAATCCGTAATGGCCCGCAGTCCCCTGACAACGATATCCGCATGGCTCCCGCGCACAAAGTCAATGAGCAGACCTTCAAAAGACTGAATCTCCACATTTGGCAGGGACGCAGTCACTTCCTTTAACATATTAACACGTTCCTGGGCAGAAAACAACGGGCATTTTGCCTTATTGTTAAGGACCCCGATGATTAATTTATCCACCATCTTTGCTGTGCGCTCTATGATGTCATAATGGCCTAATGTAACTGGGTCAAAGCTTCCCGGATATACTGCTGTCCTCATCTACTCTCCTCTGCCAACGAACACATGCTTGTTGGTCTTGTACTCTTTGCTTTTTATCATATGCCATCCGGATTCTTCCAGCCATCCAAACTCAGTTTCCCTGGATGCCTCAATTACAATCAGGGTTTCCTCCGTAACCATGGGGGAATGGTTCAGATAATCCAGAACCAGCCGTTCATACTCATGATTATAGGGCGGATCCATAAAAACAATATCAAACTTGTAATTCTTGCCCTCCAGGCGTTTCAGTCCGGTTATCACATCGCAGCCCATCACCATGGCCCTGCCTCCAGCTTTGTCCTCGCCAGGTTCTCGCGGATACACTCCAATGCCCTTGGATTGTTCTCAATCATCACGGCCAAACCGGCTCCCCGGCTCAGCGCTTCAATCCCGATGGCTCCGCTGCCGGAAAAAAGATCCAGAAACATGCAGTCCGGCAAATCCGGCTGAAGCATATTAAACAGCGTCTCCTTAATTCTATCAGTGGTGGGCCTGGTATCCAGCCCATCCAGTGTCTTTAAAAGCAGCCTTTTGGCGCTGCCTGCGATTACTCTCATTCATTACTCCCGCTTCCATACGCTGCACATTTACAGCAATTTTCATACCAAACAAGTATAATATGAAAATTCCAGATATACAAGGGTTTTTTTAGGATTTTTGCAACATTTCCCTCATTATTTGGAAGTGGGAAGTCCCTGGGCAATCCGTCCGGTAAATTCCGCAATGTTCATGGTCTGCATGTATACCTTGCCAGGACCTGTCAGTTTTGTGAGGAACAGCCCTTCACCCCCGAACAGGATATTCTTCACGCCTTTCATTGTCTCGATTTCGTAGGATACGCTGGGTTCAAAGGCGAATACATTTCCCGTATCCACCTTAATCACTTCTCCTGGTGCAAGAACCCTCTCCACCACATCTCCGTCCACCTCCAGGAATGCCATGCCGCTTCCCTGTATCTGCTGAAGGATGAAGCCTTCTCCGCCAAAGAAGCCGGCCGTAAACTTCTTAGTCAGTACGGTGTTGATTTCGACCGTTGTCTGTGCGCACAGGAATGCTCCCTTCTGGCAAATCAGGCTGGTCTTTGCCGTATCTATTGCCAATATCTTCCCCGGCACAGTGGATGCAAACGCAATAACGCTGTCCGGTCTGGACGCCGTATAGGTAGCCATGAACAGGGATTCGCCGGAAAACATCCTTCCCAGTCCCTTCATAAGCCCTCCTTTCACATTGGAGTCCAATGTAAAACCGTCGCTCATCCAGGCCATTCCTCCGGACTGCGTATACATAGCTTCTCCCGCCTGCAGCCTAACTTCAACGGCCGGCAGTATATCTCCCAACATTCTGTAATCCATGTAGTGTTTCCTCCTTAGATAATTTCACTTATGTACCAGTATATCATATGTACAAGCAAAATCCTTTAAAATACTCTTAATATTTATGACTGAAAATTCCCGGACACAACAAAAATACGTCCCCGGCCGCATCCGTCTGGTAGCCGGTCAGCATGCAGCCCTCAGCATCGAATAGGTACCAGCGCATGTGCCGTCTGCGGCCTTTCGGAGCCAGTACCAGCCAATTGGCCGCATAGCTGCCATCCGCAAACTGGCACCACCAGCGTTGCCGTCCGCCGCCAGCTGGAAGCCCTGGGTGTATGCTGCCGGGACCGGGGTATAATCGATGTCGCAGAGCTTCAATGCCTTCTGCCAGAGAGCCGCCAGCAGGCGGCTCTTTAAAGCATCATTTAGTCGATTAATATCTGTCCAGCTTTCCATTTCCCTCTCATCCTCCATAGCCTCAATCCGCCTCTTAATGGATTCCTTCGTGTGGTACTGTTCAGTGTTGCCGTACATAGCGGATATCCGTTCCTCAGAACGGAAGCCAGACTTGCGTCCATCAGCAGCCGCACGAAGAGGTTCTTCCTATAATCCATACACTCCTTCCGCCAGGTCTCGAATAAGCGTGGGGGCCTACGGCCTGTACGGTCTTTGCCTGCGCATTGTCCCCATCAAACACGGTGTCCTTGACGTAGGGAAAGAACTGCTTCCCTGTCCATGCCTGATTCTTTATGAAACCCGGAATATTTTTTGTCTCCTCCCGTTCTTCTTTCCCCTCAATTGGTCCGCCATGCTCTGTATGGACTCAATTTTGTCATTTCCACCCGTTTTTATGGCTTGTCACACGTTCAGCTCTTTTTGCATATGATATATTACACTAAAAGAAAGGAGCAAACAAAAATGAATGAAACGAATGCTTGCAGCATGCAGCATGTGCACGAAATCTTGGGAAGCACCCTCATAGCCGAACGCTGTGATGACCCTCATAATCACCGTTTTGCAACTGTATCCGGTGAGGCAATACCTATATGGGAAGCCATGTTCACAGGGTAACATTTCTTACTGATTCTTACGACGGGCATTTTCACGAATTTAGCGGGACATCTTCTCCTGCTATACCTGTGGGCGATGGAAGCATATTCACTTTGCGAAGGCCCGCACGACTTTCAGGATGGACATACCCACGAATTCAGAGTGTCCTCTTTGATTAACAATCCTATTGATAGATGTTAAAGGAGGTAACCCAATGCGTGATAATTTTG
>ENA-OQCK01000782-OQCK01000782.1-human-gut-metagenome-genome-assembly--contig:-NODE-782-length-14737-cov-1.705339_pt1 | contig 14737 bp, 15 predicted proteins | sample MGYA00242498_ERZ504578 | MGnify/ENA primary metagenome ERZ504578 (study PRJEB26092, sample SAMD00036229) | human gut metagenome | host: Homo sapiens | study: EMG produced TPA metagenomics assembly of... | reverse complement strand
GAGACACGGTTCACGAAGGAATCTCCGCCAGATGATCAGCCTAAGCTGTCGCAACGCGAATAGAGGTAGTCCGACTGCTGGTAATGGGCAAAACGGACGGTCGTCGCACCGATATCCATAATAGTAGCCAAGTCGAAGTCATGATTTTCATTCTTCAACGCACTGCCCAGCTCCCACCAGTCCTGATGGCGGGTAACGCCGTACATCGGATATTTCTCGCCATTCAGATAGAACCCTTTGCCGGCAACGATCTCATACTTGCGCAAGCCCAACGGCTGTACCACTTCGTCGATCACTTTCCCGTCCCGGACGAGGCGGCTCACGACCTTATATAAATAAGGGTTCTTCCGTCCTTGCCATAAGGTGGGATTCTTAATCTTGAAATCGGCTTCGAACGACTGTACGCCCTGTGCCGCGAGGTCGAATGAACGGCTCTGGGTCGCGACTTGTTTCCCTTCCTGGTCATAAATCGTGTTCTGCAAAGTGAGCGGAGCCGGTTGCAGTGTTCCATTATCCAACTTCACCTTTACTTTTACATCCGCTTGCTTTTTGGAGACATTCTTCTGGGTAATGTAAACACCGGAAGATGCACAATCGGTCACACAGATATTATAAGGGTCTGTCACGATCAACCAAACCGGACGGTACATCCCGCCATAGACGCCGAAAAGCACATGGTTGACAGGAATCACATCCGGACGTGACGCATTGTCGGCTTTCACAATGATCTCGTTATCCGCTCCCGGCTTCAGCACCGTGCCGATCTCGCATGAAAAAGCGGAATAGGCCCCTTTATGAGTCGCAACAAGCGAACCGTTCACATACACTTCCGCAACGGCTCCCACACCTTCAAAGCGGAGAAACACGCGTTTCCCTTTCATTTCGACAGGGAAGAAATAGTGCTTTTTGTAGTAGGCAGGCCCTTCATAGAAATTATCGAACTGTACCTGCATGTCTTTCGCATTCCATGTATGAGGAATCTCGACCTCGGTCCATCCACTCTCCCATTTGGCGCATTGACGGCCAGTTCCTTGCCTGCCGGCGCTTTCTTAAATACCCAGCCGGAGTTAAACGACTCGACAATCCGGCCTTCAGCTGCATCACCAAACTGAAACAGGCCAGCAATAAGGTTAAACTTAATACTCGTTTATTCATGATGTTTTAATTGATTGAGTTACAAAAATAGGATTACCTGACAAATCCACCGTGTAAAATCATCTCAATCCTGTTCAAGATCGTCTCTAAATCGTTATCTTTGCAGAGTTACACCCCTATAAAGGTCTAATTTAATAAAAACTACAGATGATAAAAAGACTCTATACCGCATTCATCATATATATGGTTATGCTATATGCAACCCCGGCATATAGCATAAATTTCTTCTTCTCCCACCTGGGAGTAGAAGATGGCCTGTCGCAAGTTTCCGTTCTTGATATTTTCCAGGATTCGGACGGCTACATCTGGTTCGGGACACGCAACGGAGCAAACCGCTATGACGGGTATGAATTTGTCATCTATCAGAATGAGGTAAACAACAACGCCACATTGACCGACAACTATATCCGGGGATTTGCTGAAGACGACCGGAAGAATATCTGGATCGCAACTTCAAACGGGATCAACTGCATCGATCATACAACCAAAAGATAATCCGTTTCTACCCCAGAAGCATCGACAAAGAATGCACCACCAACGCCGCAGTACGACTATTGAAGCATTCCGACGGAAATGTCTATGCTTTCTGCAACCAGTCCATATTCAAATGCAGCATGGACCAGACAGTCGAACCGATCTTGCCCGACACGGTAATCTCTTCACCGGCCCACTCCGTAGCACAAGCTCCGGACGAGGACATCTATATCGGAACGGAGAGCAGCGGCTTGTACATCTATTCCGGAAACTGGAAACTAAAACAACATATACCAGTCGACGGTACCATAACAGCCATACTGCCGGACGAGGGCGGAAACATATGGCTGGGGCTGGACGAAGCCGGAATCTGCCTTTTCAACAAAGAGAGGCAGACTTTTACCTGGTTGCACAAAGACAACACCTGCCTCAGCAACAACTCGATACGCACACTCGTCCCCTATAGCGACAGTTCCATTCTGATCGGGACGTTCCGGGGTTTGAACATACTGGATAAAAAGAGCTCGCCATCGCTCCGGCAGATATCAATATCGCCGGGAAAGGGGGACTGAGTCATACTCCATCCATAGCATGATGATCACAAAGACCAGACACTTTGGATCGGGACCTATTCGGCGGGAGTCAACTATCACAGTCCCTTTTACAGGCCGTTTCCTATATCACGCCAAACGAATATGCCGGTATCATCGGCAAAGGCCAACAAGACAAGAACGGAAACATGTGGTTTGCAACAGAAGGTGCCGGATTGTTTTACTATAACCCGGAAAGCGGGCGGCAACAGCTTTATCCCATCAAACCTCTTCACGAAGGGAATTACGAGATCAATATCATAAAATCGATCCTGATACAGGGAGACTCGATTTTGTGTTCCACGCATTTCGGATCGGTCTATTTGTTCTCTATCCGTGACAAACAGTATAAAAAGCTGTACGACTTCCGGCACAACGACATTTTCTCCCTATACATCGACAAAAAAGGACGGCTCTGGATACCAACAAACAGCAGCCAGGACTTGGTGATGGTCGACAGGGGGAAGCAGGTCAATCGGTTCATGGCCGATGGTGTTTCCCGTCCTTTCAGATGGGTCACCGTAATCCATGAACTCGAACCAGACCTGTTTTTGTTCGGCACATTGTCCGACAGCCTTTACCTGTACGACATCAAGAAAGAAACCGTCCGCAATCTTTCCACCGAACTGCAACCGAATCCTAAGTTCGAGAAGTTGGGGAATATCACGGCCATTACGCAGGACAACGAAGGCAACGTCTGGATTGCGACCAATAAAAACGGCTTATACCGCCTGAACCGGAACCTGAAACTGGCCAAACATTATCAGAAAGAGGACGGGCTGTCCGACAGTTACATTAACTCGCTGACTATCGACCGACATCAAAATATCTGGGTGACGACGGGAAAATCTCTGTATAAACTGAATCGTACGACCGATATTTTCAACGAAATGAAGATAGCCGATATTCCTGCAATGGAGTTTACACGATTTTCAGGCAACAGCATTTCTGACGACGGCAGCATCTATTTTCCTGGAGACAAAGGAATCCTTTTCTTCAATCCGGACAAGATCATGGTGAACCCCAACATTCCACCCGTATATATCACTTCCCTGATTGTAAATAACAAAGACGACGTGACGGGAGAGATTGAGGACGGGGGCATTACGCTTGCTTCCGACCAGAATAGCATCACGTTCAGATACACGGCGTTAAACTTTATCCATTCCGAACGGAACCAGTATGCCTACAAGTTGGAAGGAGCCGACCCGACGTGGCACACGTCGGCAACCGGCGGGAAGCCTATTACAGCAATTTGGCCCCCGGCACTTACACGTTCCGGATCAAAGCCTCCAACAACGACAACGTATGGAACTCCGAAGAAGCGACACTACGCATCACGATCGATCCGCCCTTTTACAAGACTTGGTGGCTTATCTCCTATACTTCAGTATCATCACATTCATCATTGTGAAAATCATCCGCCACCAACACGACAAGCATGAACGGGAACGGGAACTTCGCTACAAACAGATGGAGCAGGATAAGGTCAACGAGCTGCATGAGGAACGGATGCGCATGTTCACCAATTTCTCACACGAACTGCGTACTCCCCTGACGCTCATCATCAACCCGCTAAACGACCTGATGCAGTACGTCTCGTTCTCGCCCGAAATAAAGGAGACACTTCAGCTGATCAAAAGAACACCGGACGGATGTTACTCTTAGTCAACAACCTGATGGATATACAAAAATACGAGGCCGGTAAAACGATCCTGCAAAAAACCAGTTTCAACTTCTCCGCCTTTATCCGCGAGATGTATCACTCCTTCGAGAGTGTGGCGGGCAACAGGGAAATCCGTTTCACGTTGGACAACGAGCTGCCGGAAACCTACCAGGTTTGTTTCGATGAGGCGGAAATCGAAAAGATATTCTTCAATTTGCTCTCCAATGCCTTCAAATTCACACCTTCAGAAGGACAGGTGACCATCCGTGTCAGTACGATCACACAAGCAGAATGCGAACTGCTCCCCCATTTCCCGGCTCAATACAGCTCCATCCTGGTAGAAGCCAGATACTTGTTTATCGAAGTGGCCGACACTGGTAAAGGATTCAGCGAACAGGAAGCGGAAAAGATTTTCGAACCTTTCTACCGTTCGCAAGAAGATATACACCGGCAGATTTCCGGTACAGGCATCGGGCTTAGCCTGACACGCTCCATCATTTTGCAGCATAACGGTTGCATCTGGACCGAAAGCTCGGAAGCGGAAGGCACTCGCTTCCTCTTCCTTCTTCCCGACACCGAGAAGCAGGAAGAAGGGCAAGACGAATCTCCCGTCCTGTCCAAATCTGCCGAAATCAGCAAAAAGTTCGATTTGCTGGTCGAAGAGACTCGGAACAAAAACAAGCAGACCATCTTGCTGGCCGACGACAACCAGGAAGTGCTTCAATATCTGGAACAACAACTCTGCCTGGACTATGTCGTGGTCAAGGCATTCAATGGCAAAGAGGCATTGGCGATGATCGAGGAATCATATCCTCATATCGTCATCAGCGACGTCATGATGCCCGAAATGAACGGGCTCGAACTTTGCAAACGTATCAAAGAAAACCAAAACTACTGCCATATACCGGTTATCCTACTTACCGCCAAATCGATGATATCACAAATCGAAGAAGGCTGGATGCCGGCGCAGACGACTATATCGTCAAACCGTTCCAGATATCTTTGCTCAAAGCCCGCATCCGGAACATCCTTTCCCTGCGCGAGAAAATGAAGACGATGTACGGGGAAACGCTTTCCCTCAAACAGTTCGGAGTAAAAGAGCCGAAAGAGCACGACGATTTCCTCGCCCGATATATCGAGATTGTAAAAGCCAATATATCGAATCCCGAACTCGACGTGTCGGTCATTTATGAAGCATTGGGAATGAGCCGGACTAACTTTTACAGGAAAGTAAAGACGGTAACCGGGCTTTCTCCTATCGAACTGATCAAAAACATCTGCCTGGAGGCTGGGGCGAAATTATTAAAGGAATCGGACATGAACATTTCCGAAATAGCCCAGCACATCGGTTTCAGCAGCCGTTCGTATTTTGCCCGCAGTTTCAAGGCTGTCTATGGAATGTCGCCGACAGAATATCAGGAAACAGAATCTCAAAACTAAGGGTATATCTATCAAATTTCATCAAAATAAATGTTTTTTAGCACGTTGGTATGTTTTTATCCCCTTTTGGAATAAAAATACACGCGCTTGGCTTGCATCTTTCATTCTTTTGACACAAAAAATAAATAGGACCGACAGGTTAATTACTAATTGTTTAATGTGCTAATAAATTATGAAAGGCATGAACAGACAACTACGAGGGAATTTGCCTCCCAACGAAAAGGCAACGGGAAGAACAGATTTCTTTCCTTATTACTACTCTTTATGGCGTTTGTATCCGTACAGGTATATGCGCAGGATGTCAAAGTTTCCGGTACGATCAATGACAGTATGGGGCCGATTATCGGGGCAAACGTCATCGAAAAAGGAACGACCAACGGTGTCATCACAGACGTGGATGGTAAGTTCACGCTGACCGTGTCATCGAAAGATGCAGTCATCCAGATTTCCTACATCGGATTTACGAGCCAGGAATTCAAAGTGGGAAATCAAACGGTTTTCAACATCAAACTGTCTGAAGACACACAAAAGTTGGACGAAGTGGTAGTCGTAGGTTACGGTTCGCAGCGCAAATCAGACTTGACGGGCGGTATCGTGGCAGTTGGCGAAGAAAAGCTCCAAATGGTCACGACAAACAACTTGATGGATAAATTGGCCGGACAGATTCCGGGTATGAATGTCACGACCGGCAACGCCAAACCGGGCGAAGACCAGTCACTGCGTGTCCGTGGTGAAAACTCGTTGAGTGCAGACAACTCCCCTCTGATCGTCATGGACGGTATTCCTTACAGCGGTTCATTAGGTGACATCGATCCGGATATCATCGAGAACATGTCCGTATTGAAAGATGCATCTTCAGCTGCCATTACGGTTCACGCGGTGCGAACGGTGTCATCCTGATCCAGACTAAAAAGGTAAAAAAGGAGCACCGACCGTAAGCTACAAAGGACAAGTCGGCATGCAACAGGCACAACGTCGCATCGACATGATGAAAGGTGCCGAATATGTAAAATACACGCAGGACTACAACCGCATGAAATACGGTTATTCCGGAGATCAGCTCGATCCGCTTGTACTCCTGAACCCAAGCGAACGTGCAAATTATCAGAACGGTTCGGAACTGGACTGGCAGGACATCATGTTCCGCAATGCTTTAACCACCAGTCACCAGATCAGCATTTCCGGTGGAACAGACGCAACAACCTATATGGCATCGATCTCTCACCTGAAAGAAGATGGTGTTATGGAAAATACAGGGTTAAAACGTACCAACATCGCATTGAACATTACACAGGTTTTAAATAAATGGTTAACTGTCGGAATGGGTACACAAGCTGTCCAGAAGGAATTCGGAGGAGAACAGCCTTACCTGGAAGCCGGCCTGAAAATGAGTCCTTACGGTATCTACAAAGATGAAGAAGGACGCTACGTCGATTATCCGATGGACCAGACATTGTTCTATAATCCGATGGCTAACATAAATGCGACAAACGATAAGACAAACCGCAACGTATTTATTTCTACTTTTGCAGAAATTCAATTCCCTATCGAAGGTCTGTCATTCCGCACAAACTTCGGTTACAACTATCGTAACGAGTTCGAAGGAACTTATTACGGAAGAAACACGCTTTCCGGTAGTAAAGTAAACGGTTCTGCTCCATAGAGAATATCCACTATTACGATTACACATGGGAAAATCTCTTGAAATACAATAAAACATTCGGCCTGCATAAAATCGATGCCACAGCCTTGTTCAGTATGCAGGAAACAAGTAAAAAGGAAGCTAAAGAATCCGGTGAAAGCTTTGTAAACGACGATTCCGAATACCATAATATGGCCGGTGCTGAAAAGAACAAGGAAATCACTTCCAAGCTTACGGAAACAGCGATGCTGTCCTATATGTTACGTTTGAACTATTCTTATGCAAATAAATATTTGCTGACACTTACCGGCCGTTCCGACGGTTACTCTGCATTCGGTAAGAACAACAAATATGCATTCTTCCCCTCTGTTGCTGCAGCATGGAACATGTCTTCCGAAGAATTCATGGAGAACCAGTCAAACTGGATGGATATGTTAAAGGTCCGTCTGTCATGGGGTTCTAACGGTAACCAGGCTATCAACCCTTATCAGACACTTGACCGTTTGAAACTGACAAACTATATTTGGGGCGACCACGGTACTGTTGTAAACGGTTCTTACTTGCCTACCGATGGGGTCGCAACCCGAACTTGAAATGGGAAACTTCACGCACGGTCAATGCCGGTATCGACTTCAGCTTCTTCAATGGCCGCCTTTCCGGTAACATCGACGTGTATGTGGTCAACACAAGCGACTTGTTGATGAGCCGTACGGTCCCTTACATGAACGGTTACAAATCCATCATGGACAACGTAGGTAAAACCCGTAACAAGGGGGTTGAAATCGCATTGAACTCTGTCAACTTCCAGAACAATGATTTCAGCTGGACTACGAACGTCAACTTCTCACTGAACCGTGACAAGATTATCGAACTGCGCGGCGATGGTAAAGACGATATCACAAACAAATGGTTCATCGGAGAACCGCTGCGCGTATTCTACGATTACAATGTTGTCGGGACATGGCAGGAAAACGAAACATACGTTGAGAATGGACATACGATCAGCTGGGATGCCGAAAGCGGCAAGTTCCTGAATGAAGAAGGAAAAGAATACCAGAAAGGTGCTGTTCCCGGTTCTGCTAAACTGGAAGACAAAGACGGAAACGGCTCCATCACGGCCGACGATAAGAAAATCATTGGTTCTAAACTACCGAGCTTCCTGCTGTCAATGGGTAACCGCTTCGATTACAAAAACATCTATTTCTCTTTCTTGCTGAACGGAGTGTTCGGACAGACAAAAGAATTGCATGACTACAACTTCGATCGCTGGATGCCGACATACAACTACATAAGTGGTATGGACTACTGGACACCGGAAAATCCGACAAACGAAATGACCTCTCCGGCTTATGTTCCTTACGACAAACACTCATTCTACAAAAAGATGAATTATGTCAATATCAAGAACATCACGATCGGATACACGTTCCCGAAGACAGTTTTAAGCACGATTGGAATCAGTTCGCTGAGCATCAATGCAAGTGTCAATAACCTCTATACTTTCAGCAACATCGACAACTGGTTGAACTTGGAAGATAACGATAATAACAGAAACATCCTCGTTACTTATCCGACAGCCCGTTCTTACATGTTTGGATTAAATCTTACTTTCTAACATTATAATCGAATTTGAATATGAAAAATATATTAGCAACTGCCGCTGCCGCATTTTTATTGGTGACATCAACCGGTTGTTCTGGTTTTCTGGATGAAGAGCTAAAAAGCTCGCTGGCTCCGGACAATACATACACAAGCAGCTATGGCTTCGAAGTCGGCGTAAACGGACTGTACGGTTGGGCCCGTTCTGAGTTTAACACATGGGGAGGCGCAACAACGAGTCAGGGACAAGCTTGCCCGTACGAATCATTCCAAGTGGCAACCGACATCGTTTATACAGGCCATGGCGACGGTTCATTGGTTCCTTTTGAAAATTTGTCTTATACACCGTCCACAACATTTGTCACATCCTATTGGAACTGGGGATATGGCCTGATTGCCTCCGCAAATGAAATCCTCGAATATTCGGAAGGTAATGTCAACTGGGACGAACCGACCGACAAAGCCTATTATCAGGCTGTCGCTCGCTTCTTCCGCGCTTATGCTTACCGGTATCTGGTATATTTGTACGGAGATGTTCCATATGTCGACAAAATCGAAAAGAACTTCCGCATAGACTTTACCCGTACACCGAAAGCGGAAGTTTTAGGCAAGATGATCGAAGACTTGCAGTTTGCAATTGCAACTTCCGGAAGATCCCGATAAGGTCGAAGTTGGACAATTGACTAAATGGGCTGCCCAGCATATGCTTTCGGAAGTATACCTCATGGCAGGTAAGTATGCGGAAGCGGAAGCAGCTGCAAAAGCCGTAATCGATTGCGGTTACTTCAATCTGATGACTTCACGCTTCGGTGCGGAAAAAGATAAAGCCGTGATCCTTCTCCGATATGTTCAAAGAGTACAACCAAAACCGTACTTCCGGTAATATGGAAAGCATCTGGGTTATGCAGCTCGAATACAACACGACCGGAGGCGCGGAGCAAACGAAGACTGGACGAAAACAGTGCCTGGGTTCCCAAAATACTATAACGGAACACGGTTTTGTGTTGGCAGACTCTTTAGGCGGACGTGGCCTGGCACAGATCGTCCCATTCAAATGGTGGATCGACAGCAACGACTTCTTCGCTTCAAGCGATATCCGTAACTCGGAATACAACATCAAGAGGAACTGGTATTACAACGATGCCTCTTCTGATAAATATGGAAAGAAAGCCGAAATAACAGAGGACACATGGACCAAATTCACCGTATTCCCGGCTGTCACGAAATTCTTTTACGGAAAGCTGAAGACTTGAGCTACGGCGGTAACAACAAAGACCGCATGAAGTTCCGTCTGGCCGAAACATATCTGTTATTGGCTGAAGCGCGTCTGATGCAAAACAATGCGCAAGGAGCTGCAGACGCGATCAATGTAATCCGCAAACGTGCAAACGCACCGGAAATCGCAGCCAAAGATGCCACGATCGACTTCCTGCTGGATGAACGTATCCGTGAATTGGTCGGTGAAGAGTTGCGCCGGTTTACGCTGGTTCGTACAGGTAAGCTGGTTGAGCGCGTAAAGAAATACAACCCGCACAGCAACACAATGGACGAACACCACACTTTGTGGCCGATCCCGCAGACCATCATCGACTCTAACACAGGAGCCGAGTTCCCGCAGAATCCGGGGTATTAAGCATTGAATACCTACTGACAGACACACACTTATATGGTGAAAGGGGAGTTCCAGCCAAAGGAACATCCCCTTTCTTTTTATAAGAATCATTGGATTTGGTACATTTTTTAATCATTTTGAGATGATATTATTATATCCTGAGCCTTATCTTTTCTATTTTTGGTGCAGAATTAAATAGAAACAGAACGAATATCATGAAAACTACAATCAAGTACATTTGTACAGGCCTCTCACTTTGCGCTTGTACCTGTTTAGTGAACAACCTGCCGGCACAGGCCGAAACGACAAATACCGCCGTCACTACAACAGCTGCCGGCTGGAACCGGCAAAGCGTTATGGACGTCGCCCGCCGGGTGGCAGACTGGCAGATCAAGGATTATCCCGAAAACAAATATGCCAAGAGCGAACCGCGCGGATGGATCGCCGGGGCGCTTTATATGGGGATGTTCGACTGGGCGGAACTGAGTGGAGACAATACCTATTACGACTGGCTCCGGAAAATCTTCAACCGACAGAGCTGGCAGGTTGCCAACCGGATGTATCATGCCGATGACGTTTGCATCGCACAAACCTACATCGATTTCTATAATAAGGAAAAGAACGAGAATATGCTGAAACCGACTATCGCTCGCGCTGACTGGGTTTTGAACAACCCTTCCAACGGAAGTATGGACCTCGATTACAGCAAAGGCAGCACGATCGAACGCTGGACCTGGTGTGACGCCTCTTCATGGCGCCCGGTGTCTACACGCGGCTCTACACACTGACCGGCAACCGCAAATACATGTATTTTGCCGATGGCGAATTTCGTGCCACTTACAATCACCTGTATGATAAAGACGAAGATCTCTTCTATCGCGACAGCCGCTATATCGGACAGAAAGAACCAACGGCAAGAAGGTGTTCTGGGGACGCGGCAACGGTTGGGTAATCGGCGGATTGGCGGAAATATTGAAGACGCTGCCGGCGGAAGATACCGAGTTCCGGCCTTTCTATCTCGAACTTTATAAGGAGATGTCCGAGCGCCTCGCCGGGCTGCAAGGGAAAGACGGTTACTGGCATGCCAGCCTGCTGGACCCGGACAGCTATCCTTCGCCCGAAACAAGCGCGACCGGATTTATCGTCTACGGCCTGGCATACGGAATCAACCAGGGTTATCTGCCGGCAGACAAATACCTGCCTGTCGTAAAAAAAGGCTGGGAAGCATTGACACGCGCCGTTGAAACGAACGGAAAATTGGGTTGGGTCCAGCCGGTAGGTGCCGATCCGAAAAAGGTGACACGCGACATGACCGAGCTCTATGGTACAGGTGCATTCCTGATGGCTGCATCGGAAATTTACAAATTAGCAGACAAATGAGACATACTATTTGTTTACTCTTCGCATTTCTCTCCCTTTCTTTATCCGGTATTTCCGCAACGAACAGACAGGATTCATTACGCCAAATGCAGCTTAATGATATGGGAGTGCAAATCCGATGGGTAAATCCTACCGCCATACGTGCCTATCTGGACGACACAAAAACGGCATTAGGAGAGAAAGCTCCCGCACTTTACGAAAAACTGTCCCGTCTGGAAACGCTCCTGCCCGGAGTACGGAAAGCCTTCTCCAGCAAGGTTTCCGGCAATGTAGCCGACGAAGTGATTGGCCAAGCTCAAGAAATACTCGCGTTGAAGCGCGAGATCATCCTGGCCAATCCGCTGCTGGATATGGACAAGGTCATAGTGGCCCGTTACCGTTTAGGCGACAAGGCCCGTAAGGCAATGGGCCCGTCTATGGGCACTTCGACGGCCAACTACAACTCGCTATTTTCCAATCCGCGTACAGGCTACGATGCGAGATCGACTTGCTCACAGGTCTGCGTGGACAAATCGAAAGCGGCCGTATATACAAGCCCGAAGCCGATGTTCCCCTGTCGGACATACAACTCCACTGGGATGCCGACCGACTCCTTTTCTCCTCGCTCGACGAAAAACGGAAATGGCAGATTTACGAAATAAAAACGGACGGAAGCGGTCTCCACCAGAAGATCACCGTCGATGAGCCGGATTTAGAGTTTTGCGATGCCAATTATCTGCCGGACGGGAAAGTGGTGGCAACGACCAATATCGGTTACAACGGCGTTCCTTGCGTGCATGGCGACGATGTGGTAGCCAACCTTATCTCCTTTGATCCCGAGACGCGTGCTTTACGCCGCCTCACCTTCGACCAGGACGGCAACTGGTCGCCTATCGTGATTCCGAACGGACGCATTATGTACACCCGCTGGAATATACGGATCTGACACACTATTTCTCCCGTATCGTGATGCACATGAACCCTGATGGGACGGAAAACAAAGCGCTCTACGGCAGCGGCTCCTACTTTCCGAACAGCACGTTCGACATGAAACCGCTCTCCAAGCACAGCAGCCGCTTCATCGGCATTATCTCCGGCCATCACGGGACGCACGTTCGGGACGGCTCGTCATCTTCGATCCTGCCAAAAGCCGGAAAGAGGAAAAAGGATGATACAGGAACTGCCGTTCAAAGACCGTCCGATCGTCCCAGTCATCAAAGACGAATTGGTGGAAGGTGTCTGGCCTCAGTTCATGAAGCCGTTCCCGCTCAGCGAAAAGTATTTTTTAGTCGCCTGCAAACTGGATAAGGATGCCCTGTGGGGAATTTACCTGGTTGACGTTTTCGATAACCTGACACTCATCACCGAGAAGGAAGGAGAAGGCCTGACTGCTCCCATCCCGCTGGTAAAACGTGAAACACCTCCTGTCATCCCTTCGAAGATCAAGCCGGATAGCAAAGAGGCTACGGTCTTTATCCAAGATATTTATGAAGGTGAAGGTACGCAGGGTGTTCCCCGAGGTACGATCAAGGCACTCCGTATCTTCGCCTATGAGTACGCCTATATCTTAGCTCCTTCCGACCATGATGCACAGGGAATACAAAGCGGATGGGATATCAAGCGCGTGCTCGGAACGGTCCCGGTCGAGGAAGACGGTTCCGCACTGTTCACCATTCCAGCCAACACGCCGGTTTCCATCCAGCCGTTGGATAAAGACGGGGCTGCTATCCAGTGGATGCGTAGCTGGTTGACGGTATGCCGGGCGAGATCGTCTCTTGTGTCGGTTGCCATGAGGACCAGAACAGCATACCCATTCCTAAACGCACGATTGCTTCGGCCAAGCAGTCACGCCGACTCGAGACACCGGAAGGAGGTGTCCGTCCGTTCACTTTCCGTCTGGAAGTACAACCGGTACTGGACCGTAACTGCGTCTCTTGCCACAACGGGAAAAATGCCGAACCGGACTTCCGAAAGGATCAGATGGTCACTTATAAGAGAGGTATATTGACGAAAATCAACAAACAGTATGACCAGAGCTATCTGAACCTGCATCCGTACGTGTACCGTCAGGGACCGGAATCAGATATCTACGTCCTCAAACCGGCCGAGTTCCACGCGAGCAATAGCGAACTGATCCGCATCTTGCAAGCCGGACACCACAGTGTAAAGGTTCCAGAGGAAGATATGCGGACACTCTATACCTGGATCGACCTCAATGCGCCTTACAACGGGGCTTTCACCCAAATCGACCTAAAGCCTCAATCACCGAAGAACCAAGTGGTACGTCGTATGGAACTGGCCGAGAAATACAGCGGAGTACGGGTAGACTGGCAAAAAGAGATCGCCGACTATGCCAACTGGCTGAAAGAAAACAAAAAAGCAGACGGTATTACCGGAGCGACGACCGGAGAGACAGTCGAAATAAAAGAACCGGCCAAACCGATCCGCCCGGTCAAGGTAAAGGGATTCCCGTTCGACACGCAGACGCGACGGCCCGGCAAGCAGCCAAAGGCGAAACGACTCGCCGCCTCAGTATCACTCCGGATGTCCATATCGATTTGGTATGGATTCCCGCCGGTAGCTTTGTGATGGCAACAACCGGACGCCTTCCGCTTCGCCTGCAATTTAAGGCAAATGTAAAGGAGGGGTTCTGGATGAGTACGACCGAAATCACGAACGAACAGTTCCGTGCACTTTTCCCGGAACACGACAGCCGATACATCGGACAGACCTGGAAGGACCATACGACTCCCGGCTATGCGGCCAACCAACCCGAACAGCCAGTCGTGCGCGTCAGCTGGGACGAGGCGAACGCTTTCTGTCAAAAACTCGGCAAGATCTCGGGCTGCAACACTTCCCTTCCTACCGAAACACAATGGGAATGGGCGGCACGTGCAGGAAGTGCAGATGATTTCTGGTTCGGATCGACGAGCAGCGACTTCGGCTCTTTCGAGAACTTGGCAGACAGTACGACTGTCGATCTGGCGGTAACGGGTGTAGATCCGAAGCCGATGCGGGCAAACGATCCCATGCGCAAGTTCTGGGATTTCCTGCCGAAAGTCCTGAACGTAAACGACCATCAACTGATCAGTGGCCCCGTCGCCTCTTACCGCCCCAATCCCTGGGGATTGTACGACATGAACGGAAACGTGGCGGAATGGACGGCCTCCGATTACATTCCTTATCCTTTAAAAGAAAAG
>ENA-OQCK01000781-OQCK01000781.1-human-gut-metagenome-genome-assembly--contig:-NODE-781-length-14742-cov-1.791652_pt1 | contig 14742 bp, 18 predicted proteins | sample MGYA00242498_ERZ504578 | MGnify/ENA primary metagenome ERZ504578 (study PRJEB26092, sample SAMD00036229) | human gut metagenome | host: Homo sapiens | study: EMG produced TPA metagenomics assembly of... | reverse complement strand
GTCTCGCCATCTTTCTCGACCGTCACATCACCACCGTTTACGGCAATCACCTTATGTCCCAAATAGAACTTGATGCCCCGTTTGGCATATTCGGCCTGCAACATCTCGGACAATTCCCTGTCCATCGGACCGAGAATCTTATCCAACATCTCGACCACATGTACTTCCGTTCCCATGCTGTTAAAGAAAGAGGCGAACTCCATTCCGATCACACCACCTCCTATGATCACCAACGAAGCCGGCAGCTCTTTGGATAGCAATGCTTCACGACTTGTCCAATATTCCGTTTCCGACAATCCGGGAATGGGAGGTATGACGGTTTCCGAACCGGTGCAGATGAGCAGGTTGGCCGCTTCATAAACAGCTTCGCCCGAAGCGATAGAAATCGTTCCATCGGCTGCCCGACCTTTGATTTCGCTTCGCCGCCCACCACTTCCACACCGTTCTCCTTCATCTTCATGCGGATGCCAGCTGTCAGCTTCTTTACTACTTTATTTTTTCGGGCGATGATCTTCGGGAAGTCGAAAGCAGGATTCTCTGCGCTTACCGCATATTTGGGAGCGTGTTTGATCGTATCATACACTTTCGCAGAGTAAAGCAATGTCTTTGTCGGCACACATCCTTCGTTCAGACACACACCACCCAGCGCGTTCTTTTCAAAAAGCACAGTGGACAAACCACCCGCAGCCGCCTTTTCGGCAGCCGTATAACCGGCAGGACCGCCTCCGATTATGGCAACATCGTATTTCATGTTCTCAGATTTAATTAAGTTTTATATTGGGATTAATTTGTTGTAATATCGAAATAAATTCTTCCTTGTCTGCCGGATAAAAAGAGGAACGTCTTTCGATGCCCCCTTCCATTCGGGAGTAATAGACGACAACTTCATTTCCGCAACATTCGAGCCGGGAGATCAGTTTCACATCGATTTGTCCGTTTCCGTACAACATATCCCGATCCGTTATTTGGTACGGACGTGATTGAAGTATGGCAAGCGGCAAAAGACAAAGAACCAACGGTAGTTGGTCAAACTCATTCCCGCTGAAAGCATCCATAATAAACAACAATGCAAATGCTCCTAATATGATCCAGAAGATGTATATATGCCAATCTTTCTGGTTTTTCCGAATCTGTGCTTTCATGGTAATCTATTTTTAAGTGTTAGATAACCGGATCTTTTATCCGGATATCGGGATTATGCTTCTTCAACAACTTAACGAAATCCTGCTTGTTGACCGGCGAAACCAATAACCACTGCGTGTCGCTTTATAGATGATCAGACGGTCCAACGACAGGGCATAGCTCGAAACAGGCATTACTGTCACTTCGACGGAGCTAATCTCCGAGATAGGGATCTTTTTCTCCGGAAAGATACTGCAATGAGCTATCAAGTAGCCATCCGCCGTTATTTTATACCAGGTCGACAACAGCATGTGAATGCATTCTAATGTGAACAACAGCAACATGACCATCGTTACGGGAGACTTGCCTCCCACGAATGCAAAAACAGTGCTCGCCACCATCACCAACAATACCAAATGGTACCACCAACCGACTTTTTGATTTAAAGACTCTGTCCATATTCAGAATTTTGCCGAAAGATAGTCATTTTATTTCTTTTGGCGATTCAGGGAAAGAAAATGCGCTGCAACTTCTCAGTAACAGCGCATTCACTTAAACCGGTCAAACAATTCCAGAAAGGAATATTTCTTTCATTACTTTACAACTTCGAGGACAGTATAGTATTGCAACTGATTGTTGTTGTTATACTGTTCGTTCTTTACGACACCTACATTCGGAGCATACCATTCATATCCGTATCCTCGATCGTTTCCTTCGGGGAGCGGGATTTGATTTTATATTTTACTTTCGTGCAGTCGAACGTGCCGGCGGGAGTCGCCACCTGTTCGGTCGTCACATATTCGCGGTCATAGATAGACACGTTCTTGCGATCCTTCCGGTTCTTCTTCGAATAGATCTGGATATAGGCATCGTCAAAATACATATCGTCTCCGTTACCGGAAGGTGCGTTCGAGACGCTCGGATAATTGATGACAGCATCAGTGGCAGCCACATCCGATTGCACGGTCGAGACAAAAGACGGGTTGGACAATACTTCTTTCATTTCCATAAAGAACTCCCCGTCCTTGCAGAATGCTTCCAGGTCACCCTTGTCATAAACCGTCCCCGCGCTATTTTTGAACACATAATCGGCTTCCACTTCCAAACCGGACGGAATGTTTTTCACTTCATCGACCGTATAGGTCATCACGCTTTGCAGGTTTCCTTTTGCATCATAGCCTTTTTTTACAAGCTGCGTACCTTTGGTCTGCGGGAAAAAGAACGTACAATCCTGAGCCATCGCACCAGCCGCAAACAACAAGGCCAGAGCGCTCAATACAACTTTAGATTTCATATTTTAAAACGTTTAAGTGTTAATAATTAGCAGGATATCCAATGCCCCAATAGAACAGGGTTCCATTCTGAGATGTTTACGACGAGAAGTTTAAAATATCCAAAGAATCAGTAATGCGGACTATTTTACACGAAAGCGGGCTGTATAAGGTACAACCAAATAAGTTAATTCCTAACTTTGTCAACCACAAAGGATATAAACTATGGTACAACAATTCGATTTCTTAGTGATCGGTTCCGGTATCGCCGGCATGAGCCTCGCTTTGAAGGTAGCCGATAAAGGGAAAGTAGCCATCATCTGCAAGACAGAGCTGGAAGAAGCGAACACCTATTTCGCGCAGGGAGGCATTGCTTCGGTAACCAACCTGCTGGTAGATAATTTCGACAAACATATTGAAGATACAATGATTGCCGGCGACTGGATCAACGACCGGGAAGCAGTGGAGATGGTCGTACGAGGCGCACCGGACCAGATCAAGGAACTCATAGGCTGGGGCGTGAACTTCGACAAGAAGGAGAACGGCGAGTTCGACCTTCACCGCGAAGGAGGGCATTCCGAATTCCGCATCCTGCACCACAAGGACAACACCGGCGCTGAGATCCAACTAAGCCTTATCGAAGCGATCAAGAGACATCCCAACATCACGATATTCAACCATCACTTTGCGGTAGAGATCATCACGCAGCATCACTTGGGCATCATCGTCACCCGTCATACGCCGGGTATCAAATGCTATGGCGCTTATGTGCTGAACGAAGACACCGGCAAGGTAGACACGTTCCTGTCCAAAGTGACAGTTATGGCAACAGGAGGTTGCGAAGCTGTCTACCGCAACACGACCAACCCGCTGATCGCTACGGGTGACGGTATCGCAATGGTGTATCGCGCGAAAGGAGCTGTCAGCAACATGGAGTTCATCCAGTTCCACCCGACCGCCCTCTTCCATCCGGGAGACCGCCCTTGCTTCCTGATCACCGAAGCGATGCGAGGGTATGGCGGTGTCTGCGTACGCTGGACGGAAAAGAATTTATGCAGAAATACGACAAACGTTTGTCTCTCGCCCCGCGTGACATCGTGGCACGTGCGATCGATAACGAGATGAAACTCCGAGGTGAAGATCACGTTTATTTGGATGTGACCCATAAAGATCCGGAGGAAACAAAAAAGCATTTCCCCAATATCTATAAGAAATGCCTCAGCATCGGTATCGATATCACGAAGGATATATCCCGGTAGCTCCGGCAGCCCATTATCTGTGCGGTGGTATCCGTGTCGACCTGAACGGACAGTCCAGCATCCGCCGTCTCTATGCCATCGGCGAATGTTCCTGCACCGGCCTGCACGGTGGAAACCGTCTGGCTTCCAATTCGCTGATCGAAGCAGTCGTATATGCGGATGCGGCAGCCAAACATATCCTGAGTGTCCTCGAACGCTACGACTTCAACACCGACATCCCCGAATGGAACGACGAAGGTACGATCTCCACCGAAGAACGCGTGTTGATCACCCAAAGCATGAAAGAGGTAAACCAGATCATGGAGGCATACGTCGGCATCGTCCGCAGCAATACGCGTCTGACTCGCGCCTGGAACCGCCTGGACATCCTGTACGAAGAGACGGAAAGCCTCTTCAAACGTTGCAAGGCCTCCAAAGAGCTGTGCGAACTGCGTAACATGATCAACGTCGGTTACCTGATCACCCGCCAGGCAATGGAGCGCAAGGAAAGCCGCGGATTGCATTATACGATCGACTATCCGCCGGTAAAGAAAGATTAAAAGAACGATACTCATCAGGCCGGACGATTTTCACAGCCGGCCTGTTTCGTTCCATACGAAACAATCAAATTGTCATACAAGCAACTCAACTGAAAAACACAAAAAAGATGGACAAACGAATCTTGTTGCCTTTAGCTATCCTTCCTGCTTTCCAGGCGGAAAATATACAGGCTGCCGACCAGCTTGTCAAACGGCCGAATATCATCCTTTTTATGGTTGACGATATGGGATGGAAGATACTTCCTTACCTTTCTGGAAAGAAAAGACACATTATAACGAAGTGTACGAGACTCCCAACATGGAGCGTCTTGCCCGCCAGGGAGTCATGTTCACACAGGCATATGCCAGCAGTATCAGTTCTCCGTCCCGTTGCAGCCTGATCACCGGGACGAATGCTGCCCGCCACCGTGTCACCAACTGGACACTCCAGAAAGACAAGACAACCGACCGCAAAGACAGCCTGCTCGCCATACCGGATTGGAACTATAACGGTGTCAGCCAGGTTCCGGGGACCAGCAACACCTTCGTCGGAACCTCTTTCGTCCAGCTCCTGAAGAACAGCGGATACCACACGATCCACTGCGGGAAGGCCCATTTCGGCGCGATCGACACTCCGGGAGAAGATCCGCACCACTGGGGATTCGAGGTCAATATTGCCGGTCATGCCGCCGGTGGCCTGGCAAGCTATTTAGGCGAAGAGAATTACGGCCATACGAAAGACGGCAAACCAACTTCTCTGATGTCCATCCCCGGCCTCGAGAAATATTGGGGCACGGAAACTTTCGCCACCGAAGCACTGACACAGGAGGCGATCAAGGCACTGGACAAGGCGAAGAAATACAATCAGCCATTCTATCTCTACATGTCACACTATGCCATCCATATTCCGCTGAATAAGGACATGCGCTTCTACGAGAAATACAAGAAGAAGGGAATGACAGACCATGAGGCTGCCTATGCCACCTTAATCGAAGGGATGGACAAGAGTCTGGGCGATCTGATGGACTGGTTGGAAAAGAACGGGGAGGCAGGCAATACGATCATCATCTTCATGAGCGATAACGGTGGCCTTGCCTCTACTTCCGAATGGCGCGACGGCCCATTGTACACACAAAACTACCCACTGCACAGTGGCAAAGGTTCTCTTTGCGAAGGAGGCATCCGCGAACCGATGATCGTCAGTTGGCCGGGCATAGCCAAACCTAATACCCGCTGCGACAAATATCTGCTGATAGAAGACTTCTACCCGACTATTCTGGAAATGGCAGGAGTAAAGGACTATAAGACAGTACAACCGATCGACGGCATCAGTTTCGTCCCTCTGCTTACCGGGACGGACGATCCTTCCAAAGGACGCTCTCTCTTCTGGAATATGCCGAACAACTGGGGGAACGACGGTCCGGGCATCAACTTCAACTGTGCTGTCCGCAATGGCGACTGGAAGTTGATTTACTATTACGGTACTGGCAAGAAAGAGTTGTTCAACATCTCCGACGATATCGGTGAGAAAAATGACCTTAGCACCCGTCACCCTGAAATTGTCAAACGCCTCTCCAAAGAGCTCGGCGACCACCTTCGTAAAGTAGATGCCCAACGACCGTCTTTCAAGGCAACAGGAAAGGAATGCCCGTGGCCGGATGAGGTATAGCTCCGTATCAGACGAACTTCTCCCTCTTCTGCAAGTTCAGAAACCCGACCAGCATCCAAACGATGCTGGCGGCCAGAAGAAAAATGCGGCTTTTTATGATGATGCTTCCCAGATGACCGGCAGGAAATTGTGGGGAGGGAGAAGGGGTTGAGGAGGATGTTCCAGAAGGAACGCTCGATAAGAGGTGTGTTGCTAAAGATCAGCAGGGCGATGCCGATGACAATCATCAGAACGGCAGTCCCGTTGCCGCTACGGGTGATGGTGGAAACATAAAGGCAAGGTTCCCGAAAAAAAAGGACCGGGAACATTAACTGCGCTGACATCTCAATGGGATTGACAGGATAGAGCAAGAGCGTAGCCAGCCAGGAAAAGACGACCAGGATCACGAAAATTGCCACATAGATCATCAACAAACGGACACCCCATACCTTATATTTATAGTCGGGGATGCCGAAAAGGATTTCCAGTATCCGGCTGTCCTCATCGTTCTGGATGCCGAAAACAGCAGGATAGAACACCAACAGGACACAGGGAAACATCAGGAGATTATAGACCACCCCTTCATTGACCTCCGACCGGCTCCAGGCAATCTGGAACAGGAAATAGGCAAAGAACAGAAATGCCGCCAGAAGAAACCAGATGAATTTCCCGGCAAAGATGATCTTCAGGTTATATTTGATCAGGCGGGGCAAGAGGGATATGAATTGTTTCAGGGTCATGATGATTTATGATTTGAGATTTATGATCTGAGATTTATGATTTATGATTTATGATTTATGCGTCGATGATAAATCATAAATTATAAATCATAAATTCTTAAATTCCTTTCAGCAGGCAAAGATAAGCATCTTCCAGGTTCGGTTCCACCTGTACCGCCTCATCATGCGGAGAAGTGACCGAAAGATAACGGACCCGGATACGGTCGTCTTTCTGAATATGGTTAACGATCCGGGACTTATCCAATGCCTGTTCAAATTCTGTCTTATCTATATCGAACTGCCAGACTTTTCCGGCCGCCATGCCGACCATATCGACCGGATCTCCGAAATACTTCAAGCTGCCCTTGTTGATCACGGCCACCTGGCTGCACGAACTGGATATGTCTTCGATGATATGGGTGGAGAAGATCACGATACGATCTTTACTCAATTCCACCAACAGGTTACGGAAACGGATACGCTCGCGCGGGTCGAGTCCGGCAGTCGGTTCGTCTACCACTAAGATACGAGGCAGGTGCAGCAGGATCAGGGCGATACCGATACGCTGTTTCATACCACCGGAGAAAGAGCCGATCTTCTCGTCCTTGCGGTCGAACATATGGACGGCCCGAAGGACATACTCCAACCGCTCCCGGCGCAGACCGGGATCGACGAGACCTTTCAGGATAGCTTGGTAGTCAAGAAATTCCCAAGACGACATATTCTCGTATGTCCCGAACTCTTGCGGCAGGAAACCGATCAGGCTCTGCAACTCCTCCCGGTAGATACGTGTATCCAGTCCGTTAATCCAAATACTACCATAGCTCTGTTCCAGAATGCCGCAAATGATGCGCATCAAGGTGGATTTGCCTGCCCCGTTAGGACCCAAGAGACCGAACATACCCGTACGGATCTCGAACGATACACCCGGAGACCTTGAACGGCCGGCGCGTTTCCCGATCAGCGGAATACTTTTCACCAGACGGAACCACGAACGGCGCAGCCCGGCGAAACGCCCTTTTACACGCTCGATATTGATTTCCTTCTCATATAGGTAGCCGGAAGTCACATAGACAACTATGCAGAACGCCCACAACACTCCGACTGTCCCCACCAGGTTCGGATTATCCAGCCTTCGGAACAGGGCGAAGAGAATCAACGGAGGAAGACTCCAGAAAATGATCCGGTTGGCATACTTCACCACTCGGCTCCCTTCAAACCGGACATACAGGTATTCACGTACCTTGCGCCACAGGTAAAGCGTTGCGGCATAGACCACAAAGGAAAGGAGAAAAACCCACAGCCTGTTCCCGACAAAGAACCAAGTAAACCAGACGCCGAAACCCAGTAAGGCGAACTGCCAGCCCAATTCAATAAAAACGGGGTAGCCATCCGGCTGTCCGGCAGGTATAAGGTAGCTTTTCTCCAAACCCAACCGGCGGCGGATCAGCAGGCCGCTCTTCCACTGGCGGCTGACGCGTCCCGGCCAGTCGTATATCTTCACTAAGTTGCGGACAGATATATGGATATCCGCCTCCGGATCAATCACCTTCGAACGGGCACGGCGGAGGCTTGCCTGCATAAAATAGGTCGCTCCCGGAATACCGGCCAACAGCAATACCCCATAGACAGACTGCCACAGGAGACTGCCGCCATAGAGCCAGATACAACCGGCTCCCGCCATAAAGAGCAATCCGTGCAGCACCCACACTTTCAGGGACAGCCTCTGTACCATTGCAACGTGTTTTCCAATCCCATGCAAACGGTCGGGATAAGGATCAGTGTCAGCAATGCCGAGAAAGAAAGACCGCCGATCACGGTAATGGCAAACGGCGCACCAATCGCTCCGGCATACTCCGAGTTGCCCATTGCCATCGGAAACATGGCTACGATCGTCGTGATGGAAGTAATCAGGATGGGACGGATACGCGACAGCCCGGCCGTCATCAACGCCTATTACGGCGGTAACCGCGCTGGCGGAGAATATTGGCATAGTCGATCAGGATAATGCCGTTATTCACCACCACTCCCAACAGGATCAGGAACCCGATCATCACGTTCGCATTATTCAGCAGGCTGTTACCCGTCAGCAACAACGCCAATAGCGAACCGATCGCCGCTAACGGGATAGAAAACAGTAGTACGAACGGTGTCGTCAGAGATTCGAAGACCGAAGCCAATATCATAAAAATCAGGATAAACGCTGCCAACAGCAGGAACTTGAAGTCGGCAAACATATCTTCTTCGTGGAATACCTCGACCGCCACACCCGAAGGCAGATTATAGCTCGACACCAACTGGTCGATATCCGACCGGTAACCTTCGAGAAGGTCTTTCGACTCTTCGACGTCGCGCGAGAAGGAATAGAATAACTCGATCTGCTTGTCCTGGTTCACACGGGTGATACGGGCACGTCCACGGCCATAATTGACGGAGGCGATATCTTCCAGCCTGTGCAGGCCGCCGGAAGCGCTCGGTATGCGCACTTCACGCAAGTCATCCACCGTCCTGTCCCGGTTCTTGCCGGCCTCTTCCTCTTCTTCCGTCCGGCTCGTCCGGTTGCGGATGATGATATCATAGGTGTCCTCTCCTACCTTAAAAGAGGTCCCGGACGAAATCTCCGGTTCAGCGACGTGAGGCCGGAGGCTATGTTCTGGCGGGAGATATCGTAGGAGGTCAGCAGGATCGGGTCGAAACCGAGACGGATCTCCGGTTGCCGGCGGCTGTAGGAGACACGGGTATTGCGGATGAACTCTTGTTCGTCGAGATAATAGCGGAAGTCCTCCGCCACCCGCTGCATAAGGTCGAAGTCGGAGCTTTGATCACGATCCGTTCCCGGTTCTCACCAATACCTAAAAGGCGCATGAAGCTACCCACGCCGCCCATCATATCCCCGGAACCACTCCCTCCTCTGCTTCCACCTCCTCCGGCTTCGGAAAGGGATATTTCGGCACCGTTGATGGCACGAAGGCGGGTTTGCACGTCGGATTTGATATCAGCGATGCTACGTTTCCCGATCTGGCGATAATCTTCTTTGAGGACAAGCGTCAGCTCGGCATCCGTTTCCCGGATACGGCTGATCAGGTCTTGTTTCTCCGGAAAACCGGCAAGGCGTTCCTCGATGACATGGACGACCTGGTCGGCATTCTCCAGCGTGCTGCCGGTCGGCATCGTCACATAGATACTGAAGCGGTCGCTCTCCACCTCTTTCCGCTCCTGGATATTCAGGGAGATAGAGAGAACCAGGCAAAAGAACAGCAAGATGACGGCTCCGAAGATCGTCACCCCCGGATTTCGCATACAGGTCTTCAGGAGCACGAGATATATTTGCACCGGACGCTGCGTGACGGATACTTTTTCGTAGAAGACAGTATCTTTGTCCCCGCGCCCGCCATGGGGTCGCATCGACTCGAACCATTTGCGGAAACCATTGAGGCTACCTGCCTTTTTGCGGCTCCGCGTCAAGCGTGGAGAAAGAGGAGCTCTCCTCAACACCGTATAGGTGGCCATCGGGATAAAAAGGAGGGCGACAGCGAGAGAAATCAAAAGGGTCGAGATGATGGAAACGCCGATATGGTGTCCCATCAGCTTAATCAGGAAATTATCGGAAAAGACGAAGGGCAAGAAGACCGTGACCGTCGTCAGGGTGGCGGCGAGGATGGAACGCCAGACCTCGCGCGTACCTTGCGTCACAGAGCGTTCGGGCGTACCTCCGGTGGCAGAAAGGCGGTAGATATTCTCCAAGACCACCACGCTATTATCCAACAGCATACCGATCGCCAGCGCCATACCGACCAGTGTAAGACTGTTGATCGTAATTCCCGCCCCGTAGAAGAAATTGAACGCCGTATAGACGGAGATCGGGATGGACAGGGCGATAAAGAACACCAACCGGAGGTTCTTCAAGAAGAGCCAGAGGATGACGACGGCAAGCAGGCCCCCCACAATCGCGAGGTGAATGATCTGGTCGATGTTGTCCTCCATCGTCTTCGCCTGATTGTTCTCAACCACGATCGAGAGGTCAAGCGGGGCAAGTTGCTCGTTCAGGCGGTCGATCACTTCGACCGTACGGTGGGAAAGCTGGATCAGATTGGCTTGCGAGTCGGCAAGCAGGGAGACGGAGACGGCATCTTTACCGTTAACTCGACTGTAGCTTGTCTCCTCTTTCATATCGAAGAAAACGGTGGCGATGTCTTTCAGCAGTACGGGGCCAGGAGCGACAACGATATTTTCGAGGTCGGAAACTTCGGTATAAGGCGAGTTGACATGGACGAAATATTTCCCGTCCGGCTCGTTAGCATAACCGACAAACGCTTTCTCCTCGGTATTCTGCGTCAGGAGGCTGCTGATACCGAAAGGAGTCAGATCGAGGGCTTTACAGGCATCGGGATCGAGCTGCACCTCGATGGCCTTCTCGCGCCCACCGTAGATATTGACGGAAGCGATGCCGTCGATATTTTCCAAGTCGGGCCGTATCTCTTTCTCCACTAAATTACGGACCCCGGTCCGTACCTCCGACCCGCGTACCTGAAGTGACATGAAGCCTCCGGTAAGCATCGAGACATCTACCTTTTGCACCTGCACCGTAAACCTTCAGGAAGCAGGAGGCGGTCTCGTTCATCTTTTCCTGTAGCTTCAGGGTGGTGATCTTGAAGTTGATATTCGGCTTGAAATCGATCTTGATGGAAGACTGACGGCTGTCGATCTGGGATTCGATCTGCTCTACTCCGCCTATGGTTCCGATGGCTCCTTCAAGGGGGATCACGACCTCCGACTCCACATACGATGGGTCCATATCCTGTGTCGAGGTAACCTGCACGAACAACATCGGAAGCTCCGCATTAGGCAACAGCTCGACCGGCAATTGCTTGTACGACACATAGCCCAGTCCCGTCAAAGCGATGAACAGCATACAGATCGCAATCTTCCTATGTAGTAAAAATTCATCTTCCCCTTTTCATTTTTTCAAATACATAATATACACACGGGATGACCATCAGACTCATGACAGTCGAAGTCACCAACCCACCGATCACCGCGATTGCATAGGTGAACGAAGTGAAGCACCTTCACCGAAACCGAACGTCATCGGCAAGAGGGCAAGAATCGTTGTGAGTGTTGTCATCAGGATCGGGCGGATACGTTGCTGGCCGGATTCCACAATGGCATCCGTCAGTTCCATTCCGGACTGTTTCAACTGGTTGATACGGTCGACCAAGATAATCGAATTGTTCACCGCGATACCGACCAGCATCACGATGCCGATCACTCCCATCATGTTGATCGTCGTCCCTGTCAGGAAGAACAACAAGATCGCTCCCACCACCGCCAACGGAATCGTCAACAAAATTGTAAAGGGATGCAACAGCGACTCGAACTGTGAAGCGAGCACCATATAACCAGAATCACCGAAAGAGCCAGGGCAAACATCAGGCTGTCCATAGACTCCTGACGTTTTTCTTCCTCGCCGGTGACGGTAATCGAATAATTGGCAGGCAGATCGATATCTTTCATAGCAAGGCGTATATTGTCCGCCACCCTGTCGAGCGAATAGCCTGCATCGAGGTTGGCCGTCACCTTGCTGATACGGTTCTGCCCGCGACGAAAAATCTCTTTCGGAGCCTGCGAATGGGTGATCGTAGCGATCTCCTGCAAGCGGAACTCTTTCTCGCCACTTCGTATGACAATTCCACCGAGGTCATGCAAGGTGATATCGGAACCTTGATCAGGATATCCCGCATTTCTCCCCGGTATTCCATCTTACCAGATTCGAGACCGCCGAGCTGCTGCTTCAACTGTTCGATAACAGTCGAGACGCTGACATTATGGATACCGGCAACCGTACGGTCGACAGAGATCGTTACCTCCGGAGCACCGTCTTCGACAGACGACCGGATGTTATAGATTCCGGGAATACCGGTTATCCGTTCCATTACTTCACCCGAGATAGCACTGATCTCGTCCAGCTCCTCTCCCTTCACCTCGACCACGATAGGAGCTCCTTCGCTTCCTAAAAGTGAACTGAGGGAGTTCTCTTCTTGTTTCAGGATGACCTCTAACCCTTCGGTGTTTTCGGTCGTCCGGACGAACTGTGCCATCACTTCTTCGGGTGGAACCGGACAAGCGGGAGAAAGGATCACTTTCATGACAGCCGTATTCTCTCCTTCGAATATATCATTCTCCGAACCGCTACCTGATCCGACATGACTGTAGATCGTGCACAAGGAATCCCGCGAGATAACGTGCATCAGCTCCTCCAAATTTTCGACAGCCGAAACAGTACGCTCCAACGGAGTTCCCTCCGGCAACTTGATAACGGCAGAGAAAGCCTTGCTCTCGGCTCTCGGCATAAACTCCATACCGATAAAAGGCACCAAGGCTACCGCCAGCAACAGCAACATCAGAGCACAGCCGATCACCACCCAACGGCGACGAAGCAGGATACGCAACAGAGGACTGTAACCAGTAATCCGAATGCCCTGTCCCCGCGTTTGACACGGGGATGCAGATGAACCGGCACTATCACAGTCGGTTTCTTTACGATCGCGCCCCAAGCGCGGGAAGGGGTTAGGACGTCCGGTAATCCGGTCGTATAACATCGGGATCACCAATATACCACGAATAACGACGATACCAGCGAGAACGTCACCGTCCAAGCCTGGTCCTTAAACAGTTCTCCGGAGGCACCATGCAGATAGACAATCGGCAGAAAGACAACGATCGTCGTCAGTGTCGAGGCAATGACCGCACCGGCTACTTCGGAAGTACCCGTTATGGCGGCTTCACGGATCGTCATCCCTTTTCCTGGTTACGGAAATACTTTCGATCACTACGATCGCATTATCCACCAGCATACCGGCTCCAAGAGCCAGTCCGCCAAGTGTCATGATATTCAGCGTAAGATGATTGAAGAACATCAGGTTGAAAGTGGCGATAATGGAAATCGGGATAGCCAGGCTGACAATCAACGTCGTCCCTAGGCGGCGAAGGAAGACGAACAGGATCACCACCGCAAGTATAATCCTAAGACGGCACTGCTCTTCACCTCTCCGATCGCATTCTTGATAAAGGTTCCCTGATTCGTGATCACTTGGAAACGATATCCCGGCAACGCCTGCTCGATAACCGCCAACTGGCGGATCACACCATCGACTACTTTCACTGTATTGAAACGCATCTCCTTATAAACGGACAACCCGATACTGCGCTCACCATTGATGCGGACAATATTTTCCGGACGAGCATTCTCGAAACTGACGGTAGCGACTTCGCGCAAGAAGATCGGAGCTTTGTCCGTAGACGATGAAACAGACGCACCGGAAGTTCCCGAAACTGCTGTCCCATCTGTCTCGACCGTAACCGGCCTATAACCGACAATCAGATTCTCAAAATCACTCTCCGTCGTAAACAGACTCGAACTCTTGACCAGGTATTGCAGACCCAACTCGCTAACACGACCGCCGGATATGCTTTGGTTATTCGCCTCTATTTTGGAAGACAGATCATTTATCGTCAACTTAAAGGCATCTAACTTATAAGGATCCGTGCGGATCACCAGGGTACTGACCTCGTCACCCGACAGCGTAACATCTGCAACTCCTTCTAGACGGATCAATTCGTTACGGATATAGCTCTCCGCCACCTTCCGGAGCTCCGCCATATCGGTAATGCTACGGTGTGAAAGTCCGATTAGGACGACAGGGGACTGGTTCGGATCGTGCTGCGTGATCTTAAGTTCGGTGATATCCTTATGCTGGGCAAAAGGGTTCATGCTTTCTGCAAGTCGAGAAAAGCCTCGTCCATATCTTTCTTCCAGGTGTACTCGACCGTAATACGGGCGGAACCAGCACGGATCACGGATGAAACCTGTGTCACGTCGCTCTGCCGGATCGCCATCGACTCCATATTCTTAATAAACTGCTTCTCGATCTCCTCCGGCGGCGTTCGCTGCCTTCAGCTCGATAAAGAGACGGGGATTATTGAGGTCGGGCAACAGGTCGACCGCCAACTGGTCATAGGAAATCTTACCCAGCAGCAGGATCGCCAGTACCAGCATACAGATCGTAACCGGATTGCTTACCGCAAATTTGATAATACTTTTCATTTCTGGACTTTTACCTTTGCATTCTCTTTTAATGTCTCGAAACCTTTCACTACTAAGTTATCGTTCTCTTTCAGCCCTTCCAATACCTGGATATTCTTGTC
>ENA-OQCK01000779-OQCK01000779.1-human-gut-metagenome-genome-assembly--contig:-NODE-779-length-14759-cov-3.639694_pt1 | contig 14759 bp, 18 predicted proteins | sample MGYA00242498_ERZ504578 | MGnify/ENA primary metagenome ERZ504578 (study PRJEB26092, sample SAMD00036229) | human gut metagenome | host: Homo sapiens | study: EMG produced TPA metagenomics assembly of... | reverse complement strand
CAGCCGATTACTTCTATAAGATCGGGATGGATAGTGGCCATGGCAACAGCTATGACACCTTGTATTTCGATAACCACGCGACGGTCACGTGCGCCTTTCACCTTCAGAAATATACCCTCTTGCCCCTCAAATTCACCGCCGGTAATCCGGACTTTGGTACCTTTGGACAAGTTCAATTCATCCGGTTGAAAATAAAGAAGATGGTCATCGTAAGTGCCGGATACGGCAATGAAACGCTGCATCTGACTGTCGGGGACAATAATCTTCTGCCCACTGCGGGTATCGGTAATATATTGCAGATAAGTGACTTGAGATTTTACACGCTGCACATCGGAAGGACGGGCATGGACAAAAAGCAGATTATGAACGACCGGAACCAGAGCACGGACTTTTTTCCCTTTTTTTATACATATCTTGTATTGCATAGGAATGAAACAGCCCAAATTTTCTTTCTTGAGCAGATGCATGGCATCTGGTTCTCTGCGGTAGGTGGCACGCATAGCATACCAGATTTCGACCTCTTTCTCTATTCCCATTTTTATGCTTTTGTTCAGACAAGGGTGTTCTCCTGGGGCTTTGAACCTCTTGCATACACTTGAAATTCAATTACTTGCGGACACTTTATGTAGAATACGACAAGCTTTATGCCCTTCTTGTCAACAGATTTTTTGCAGTCATTCATTACCTGTCAGGTAAAATGCTGTAAACGAATCTATTGCAAGCAAAAAGCGTTCAATAGACGTTCGTTTTTTGAACGTCAATATTTAAGAAAACTAAAGAGGGAAGATTACTTAAAAATTAGTAAAAGGAAGAAGTTAGAGAAATACAATGCAATAGGCTTACTGACAAAGTATTATACTCACTAAAAAGAAATTTATAGAATATTTTTATTAAACATTTTGCGAGATTCAAAAATACACGTTATCTTTGCGTTCATTAAACGAACGTTTAAAAAACACCTTTTCCAAACGAAATATTCCACTGTATAACAAATAATTACATTGAAATAAAAATATCTGTTTATAGAAATCAGATTCCTACAAACACGATATCAATTAAAAAAGAAATTACTATTCTCAGAAGTTAAAGATACCCAATTCCGGGAAAGTAGCCCCTTGCACTGCAAAACAGATTCCGAAGCAAGCCGCACTTACAATCCAAAGGATAACCAGCGTCCACTTCAAACCGGAATTCATCGGCTGCCATTTGAATATCTGACTGAAGATGGCCCATACAAGACTGACCAAAGGAATTCCTACCAGCAAGATTCCTGCAATGTACATCACAATGGCAGACAACGGAGAAGTAGGCAGTACCACATCAGCCATCGGGAAAAAGGAAATGAGAGCCGCACCGCCACCAACAGCCACCGCTATCGCAGCAAACAACAACGCCACAAATACCACTCCAAATACAAACAATACCGGGCTGCAGATAATGGCAAATATCACCAGACAGATTTTCAAGAACCAGCCGACAATCATCACCAATGCATCTCCCAACTTCTGCAAGAAAGTACGGGGTTTGTCCGACCTCATATAATCATTCACCCCATTGGCAACCTTCTCAAAACCGTCCGTCACCGTCTTTCCGATATTCTCCACCGTAACGGCCTCGCCACGCATACTCAACTTCTCGGCCGCTGTGCGGGCTTCCGGTATAACCAGCCAACACACGATATAGACCGGTATCAATGTCCCTACCCCACAAATCAAGATGACAAGCAGTAACAGTCGAAGTAAAGTTACATCCCATCCCAGGTAGGCAGCCATTCCACTGATGACACCACCCAGCATTTTGTCATCCGGATTGCGGTATAGACGACGGCGTGTAGTGCCATAAGCGGTATTGCTGTTCCAAGCACCGGCACCATAGCCGCCCCCGGCACTCGTGCTGCCGGAATCGGCACTAGCACTCTCTCCTTCCGCCTCCATATCTTCCGGCTTTCCCATGCGGGCAATCACCTCTTCCACATCGGCTATCGTGATTACTTGCGAACCGGCCGACAATTTCTCGGCAAAGAGTTCGGAAATACGGCGTTCAATATCATCTACAATCTCGTCGGCACCGACTTCCTTGCGGAAGTGCATCTTGAGATTACTCAGATAATTATCCAAAAGACGGTATGCGTCATCATCAATATTGAAAACGGTTCCACCTAAATTTACAGTTAATGTCTTTTTCATAACACACTATTTATTTACAATTTGACTATTTACGATTTACTATTTACCATTCGACGAATGCGGCATATTCTCTGTGGTCATTTCAAGAATTGCTGATGTGATTCACCGTCTCGTTCAACTCTTTCCAGGATGTTTCCAGTTCACCGAGAAAGACTTCTCCTTTTTCCGTCAACCGGTAATATTTACGGGGAGGACCTTGTGTAGACTCAATCCATTCATACCCCAAAAGGTCGTCGTTCTTCAAACGGGTGAGCAACGGATAAAGTGTACCTTCCACCACAATCAGTCTGGCTTCTTTCAACTTCTGAATGATATCCGAAGCATAAGCCGGCTCTTTGTGAAGCAGCAGCATGATGCAATATTCAAGCATGCCCTTGCGCATTTGCGACTTTACATTGTTTACATCCATAATGGTATTTACTATTTGACAATTTACGATTTACTATTTTGCTGCGCAATAGAGTAATGAGTGTCCTTATTCATTCTATTGTTGTTCCTTGTATGGCACAAATATATGTATTATATCAGTACCTTGCATTACAAAGTACCATATATTAAACATTATTAACAAGAAAAGTAGTTCACGCTACTCTATAACATCAGTAACGTGAACAGAGAGGGAAAGGGATATTTACCGATAGATAACAATTTTATCCAATATACCGGTCAGACTCGCAATTGCTACTCCGTAGTTGGTTATGGGGATGTGCTGTGCGCGGGCATGGGCTATACGATTGAGAACGTACTTCCGGTTGAACATGCAAGCGCCGCAATGGATAATTAAATCATATCGGGACAAGTCTTTGGGAAAGTCATTTCCAGATACAAAGTCTATCTGCAATTCCTCGCCGATGCGCTTTCGTAGCAGGCGGGGAATTTTGACGGTACCGATGTCCTCGGTCAGCGGGGCGTGGGTGCAAGCTTCGGCTATCAGTACACGCGATTGGGGTGTCAGGCTATGGATAGCGGCAGCTCCCTCCACGAAGGCATTGATGTCTCCTTTGTAGCCGGCAAAAAGAACCGAGAAGGAAGTAAGACTACTTTCGGCAGGCTTTTGTTGATAGACGATGGGGAATACTTGTGAATCGGTGATTATCAGCTTAGGCGGACGGGCAAGGGCTTGCAGGGAAGCTTGCAGCTTGTCGGTGGTGCAACTCATCACCAGCACTTCTTGTCCAGCAACTCGCGGATGGTCTGCACTTGCGGAAGAATGAGACGGCCTTTTGGGGCTTGCATATCCTGGGGCATAACCAGTAGGACGACATCACCCTCGCTTACCAAGTTTCCCGTGATGGTCTGCTCACCAAAATTCTCGGGAAGCTTTTCGAGAATAGCATCGAAGATGCCTTGAATGCCGGTACTCTTTGGCACTGACCACAACGGGAACCTGCCCGCACTCCTTTTCAATCCGAAGCACCACGGAAGCGGTGTCTTGACGCGAATCAGCTTTATTCAGTATCAGTATCACGGGAATTTCGCGCGCTGCCAGCAGCTTTATCCATTGCTGTTCCAGCGTTCCGTCAGCTTCATAGAGCAAGAGGGCGATGTCCGCTTTCTCCACCGTCTTTAAGGTACGCTCCACGCGCATACCGCCCAGTTCGCCTTCGTCGTCATCAAAACCGGGGGTATCGATAAAGAGGCACGGGCCCAAAGGATATACTTCCATGGCTTTGGTTACGGGATCGGTAGTAGTGCCGGGCGTTGCGGATACCAATGCCGTGTCTTGCCCGGTCAAGGCATTGACAAGGCTGGACTTTCCGCTGTTCCGTCGTCCAAAGACGGCAATGTGCAGGCGGTTGGAACGAGGTGTATTATTCATAAATCCGAAATCTAAAATCTAAAGTCTCTTTTCCCCTCCCCTATCTCCTGAAGATTACGTTCGCTATCGCCCGTATCTTGGGGTTCGGGATATGCTCCATCTCCTCACGAATCAGCTGTATGCCCTTCTCCTTGGTTTCGGAGGAGGCATAGTCCTCCAGATATTCTTTTAATGTCATCAGTGCATTGGGCTGGCAGCAGTTTGCTATCTGTCCGCGCTTGACGAGCGACATGAAGCGGTCTCCGGTACGTCCCTCGCGATAGCAGGCGGTGCAGAAGCTGGGGATATGCCCCAGGTCGAGCAGCCAACTCACCACTTCATCCAGCGTGCGCCGGTCGCTCACATCGAATTGGGAGGAATCTTCCTCTTTGGCTTCCGGCACGGCATAGCCTCCCACGCTGGTGCGCGAACCGCCGCTTATCTGCGAAACGCCCAGTTCGAGCACCCGACGCGTACGGCTTCCGACTCACGGGTGGAAATAATCATTCCCGTATAAGGCACCGCAATGCGGGTAACCGCCACAATACGGCAGAACATCTCATCCGAGATGGCATCGGGAAAATCCTCGGTCGAAATATCATCTGCCGGACAAATGCGCGGTACGCTGATGGTATGCGGACCCACGCCAAAGGTAGCTTCCAGATGTTCGGCATGCATCAGCAATCCTACGAAGTCGTAGCGATAGGTATTCAGACCAAACAATACACCGATACCTACATCGTCGATGCCACCCTCCATAGCGCGGTCCATCGCTTCGGTGTGGTAGGCATAATTACTTTTCGGTCCCGTGGGATGCAAGGCTTCGTAATGCTCTTTGCTGTAAGTCTCCTGAAAAAGGATATAAGTGCCGATACCTGCCTCTTTCAGCAACCGATAGTTTTCCACTGTAGTGGCGGCTATGTTGACATTCACCCGGCGGATGGCCCCGTTCTTGTGGTGGATGCTGTAGATGGTGCGGATAGACTCTAAGATATAGTCGATAGGGTTGTTTCGAGGGTCTTCTCCGGCTTCCAGCGCCAGGCGTTTATGTCCCATGTCCTGCAAGGCGATAACCTCGCGGCGTATCTCCTCTTGCGAGAGTTTCTTGCGGGGATGGTACGGTTCTTGGCATGATACGGGCAATAGACGCAACCGTTCACGCAATAGTTGGAAAGGTAAAGCGGGGCAAACATCACAATGCGGTTGCCATAGAATTTCCGTTTGATTTCACGTGCCAGACGATAGATGCGCTGCACCAGTTCCGGCTCGTCACATTCCAGCAGCAGGGCCGCCTCCCGATGGGAAAGCCCCTGGCACAAAGCAGCCTTGTCAATCAAACTTTCAATGAGCGGACGGTTGTTGCGGTTTGCCTGCGCATACTCCAATGTATCCAATATCTCCTGGTGATTGATGAATTCTTCTGCTTGTCTTGACTTTATGTTATACACTTCGTAATTGATAATTGGTAATTAAAATAAAGAATGAAGATTTGAAAATTATCAATTATCAACGGTCAATTCTCCATTCTCATAATCTCCTCTCTCTCTTGATACCTCGTAGCTATCCCTTTCAGTTGTTCCTCCAATTTTAGCAAACCTTCTGCCGCTTCGGCACCCGCAGAAGCTTTGTTATCATAGAGGGAGTACTTCGCCCGCTGATGAGAAGGCGAAAGATTAGGCATCACGACATTGGCGCCAGCCAATATTCCCCGTTCCCGTCCGTCCGGAGCAAGTGTGGCCAGGGCAGTGGTAGCAGGTATCAGTGCCGCGGGATGCATCAACGGAAGATAGAAAGCAACTTCAACGTCAACTCCATATCTCCCGGCGGAAAAGAGGAAAACGGAGTATCGTGATGCGGAAGAAAAGGTCCCATGCCTATCATCTCCGGCTGAAACCGTTCGATGAAGAGAATGTCTTCTACCAAATGGTCCACCGTCTGGTAAGGACTGCCCACCATGATTCCGGTTCCCACTTGATAGCCTATCTCTTTCAGCCAGTCCAAGCATTGCAACCGATGGGAAAGGGACATCTCCGCAGGATGAAGCCGGTGATAATGCCCTTCGTTGCAGGTTTCGTGCCGCAACAGATAGCGGTTGGCACCTGCCAGGAAGAAACGTTCGTAGCTTCCCGCGATTTCTCGCCCAAGGATAAGGTAATGGCACAATCCGGGAAGGATTGCCGGATGGCGGCAACTGTCTCCACCATCCCCTCATCCTTCACCGCCGGCGCTTCGCCCCCTTGCAGCACAAAGGTACGGAAACCCAACCGATAGCCTTCATGGCAACACGAAAGAATCTCCTCCTGCGCCAGCTCATAACGGACTATGTTCCGGTTCTCCTTCCGTATGCCGCAATAGTAGCAGTTATTGCGGCAACGGTTGGTTATCTCAATCAGTCCGCGAATGAAGATTTTATTGCCAAAGCAGGCAAGCGCTTCTTCCCGGGCAAGCTCCTGCAGGTAGGCTGCAAGTTCTGTGTCCCGACAAAGAAGCAAGGCTTTATACTCTTCGGCATCCAGCCTGCGATTGCTCCGCAATTTGTCAATCAAATGCTTCATATAAACGGACAAAGGGCTAATACGTCTCTTTTCTCTTTGCCAACTCCTGCGTCAGCTGGCGCTTTCCGGCAGTTATTTCATTATGCGAACATGGCCCGGTAATACAACCGCCCTCGCAAGCCATCACTTCAATAAATTGCCCCGGAGCCTTGCCCGACTTGGCGTAAGCACGCAACGCACCGATAGCCTTCTTATCCAGATTAGCCACTTGTACGGCATTGATTTTATCTGCCTCTTCCTTCAGATAGGCTTTCACGGCACCCATCACGCCTCCTGCCTGCGCAAAACCATGCGCCTCGCGCACGGAAGTGAAACTCATGGAATAGGGCTTTGCCTGCTCCATCTGAATATCCAGCCCGGCAAGCACGGAAGCCACCTCCTCGAAAGTCATGATAAAGTCCACCGCCTCGTCGCGCTGCGCCTCTTTGCGCTTGGCAACGCAAGGACCTATGAAGACCACCTTCGCATCCGGATACTTCTCTTTAGCAATGCGGGCAGCATAATACATCGGCGAACCGGTGCCCGACACGTAAGGCTTCATGGCAGGAATATGCTTGTTCACCAACTCTATATAAGACGGACAGCAGGAAGTCGTCATAAACTTCTGACCCTCCTCCAGCTTCTCAATCAGCTCGTGCGCCTCGTTGCTGACGGTATCCATCGCTCCCTGAGCCACCTCGATGACATCCGTAAAACCGACCTGTTTCAATGCGCCATATACTTGTTCAATAGTCGTCTTGAACTGCCCCAGGATGGACGGAGCCACGATAGCCACCACCTGCTCACCCTTGCGGATTCTGTGCAACACGTCGAACACCTGCGATATTTCGAAAATTGCTCCGAATGGACATGCATTGAGACACTTTCCGCAATAGATACATTTGCTTTCGTCAATATGCTCTATCCTTCTCATCCTTACTGATGCTTTCACGGGACAAGCTTCCTCACAAGGTACGGGAATATAAACAATGGCATGGTAGGGACAACTCTTATGGCAGATGCCGCAACTGATACACGCATCATGGTCAATCCATGCTGCCCGCTCTCCTTGACGTGCACTGCTTCTTGGGACAATTTACCTGGCAACTGCGTGCCGTACATCCGCGGCAGAGGTTCGTAATCTCGTAGTTAATCTGCACACATGCCGAACAAGCTTCGTCAATCACACACATGATATTGTCTTTCGGCCTGCCATTTTCCGCTCTGTCCAGTGCACGGGCAGCGTACTCCGACAAGGGGGTCAGCTCATCCGTCTCGTCCTCCATATCGAGTCCCAGAAGCGGCAATGACTTGTACTTCCACACCGCGCGCTCTTTGTGCACACAGCAGCGTCCCGCGTGCTTGGACCTCTTCGGACTCAGCTCGATGGGCAGCCGGTCTATTTTATCCACAAGTTCGTTGTTATTCCACAGCTTTACCAGTTCCTTCAGTAATCTGTGGCGGACAATCATAATGTTGCTCGTAAATGCCATAATTTTTAAAATCAAAATTAGTTAGTTCGGTAACGGTCTGCAAAGATAACGATTGTTTCACAAAAAAGGCTTAACTTTACACCCCAAACAGTATAAATACAACCGATATGTTTACCATAAGAAAAGCAACGACAGCAGACTGCGCACTGATTCAGAAACTTGCGCAGCAGATATTCCCTGTCACGTATAAGGATATCCTTACTCCCGAACAGACCGACTACATGATGGAATGGATGTATTCATTGGACAATATCCGCAAGCAAATGGAAGAGGAAGGTCACGTCTACTTCCTGGCCTACGAAGAATGTGAAGCGGCGGGCTATGTGTCCGTACAGCAGCAAGGAGAAAATTTATTCCACCTGCAAAAGATTTATGTGCTCCCCTATTACCAGGGTGCACATTGCGGCAGTTTCCTCTTTCGCGAAGCCATCAAGTACATCAAGGAAGTGCATCCCGGCCCTTGTCTGATGGAATTGAATGTGAACCGTAACAACAAGGCACTGCAGTTTTACGAACATATGGGAATGCGGAAACTCCGTGAAGGGGATTTCCCGATAGGAAACGGATATTACATGAATGACTACATCATGGGACTGGAAATCTGAGCCCCGGCATTAAAAGCCTCCAAAAACTAAAGGCTGCGCAGTTCATTACGAACATTGCGCAGCCTTTAGTTTTATCTTTCGTTTCCGATTACTTCGCCACCTTTTCAAGCCATTTCAGCATGAACAGCATGGTGAACATGGAAATGCAGCACGCTACTACAAATACCGTCCACGTCATCCAGATAGGAATACTTTCGTAAAGGATAGCACCGATAACGAGCAACTGATTACCAATGGCAGTAGCGCCGAGCCAACCGCCCTGCATGATACCCTGATATTTGGGAGGAGCCACCTTGGACACGAATGAAATGCCCAACGGAGAAATGTACAATTCGGCAACAGTCAATATCAGATAGGTAACCATCAGCAACAGCGGAGTCACCTTCACCGGAGAGGTACCCAAAGCGATTATATCCTTGTGCATCGGCAAGTTGCTTACATAAGAACCGATAGCCATTATAAGGAAGCCGGTGGCAGCAATACCCATACCGATGGCAATCTTCCGCGGAGTGGAAGGCTCTTTACCCTTGGCACGCTGTGCTGCAAAGACAGCCATGATGACCGGTGTCAGAGATACAACGAAAATCGGGTTCAAAGACTGGAACAGCTCAGCGGAAATAGCCATGCCGAACAAATTCAAATCTGTATATTCCTTGGCAAAATACGTCAGTGTCAACCCATTCTGATGGAACGAGAACCAGAAGAAAATTACCACACCGAATACGGCAAACAATGCATACATGCGCTGTCTTACCTCTTGTGCGCTCATCTCCACTGCAGTGGCATCGCCCGCTTTTGCAGCCACCTTCTTGCTGGGATCGGGGAATTTCTTTCTGTTAATGACGAAAATTACCAAAGAAAGAACCATAGCCAAGATAGCTACACCGAATGCATAATGGAAACCGGTGGTAAACACGTTCAGATATTCATTGGCAAATACCGTCATATCCGTTACGGGTGTTCCGGAAATAGTGGCTTTCGTTGCCAGTGCACTATAAGTGTCCACAGCTTCGGGAGTCAGCGTTCCTGCCAGATGTCCGTGGCAAAGCAGGCAGGTCGGCATCATAATTGTAGCCGAATGTGGACAGCCACCAGTTACGTACGCCTACTGCGGCAAACGGAGCAAAGATGGCACCTACATTGATGAACATATAGAATAAGGAGAAACCAGAATCACGCATGCTGGAATATTGGGGATTGTCGTACATCTGCCCTACCAGCGCTTGAAGATTTCCCTTGAAAAGACCATTTCCGAAAGCAATGACAAACAAGGCCGCACAAGTAATCACCAAAAACAAGGTTTTATTGGCAACCGGTGTAGGAGACGGGATGGCAAGCATCAAGTAGCCTACCGCCATCAAGACAATGCCGGTAAAGATGGTACCTTTGTAATTACGGGTTCTGTCGGCAATAATACCACCTATCAATGCAAGAATGTAAATAGAAAAATAAAATGTTGAGTAGATCAAACCTGCCTCTTTTCCATCCAGTCCGAACTTGGCTTGCAGAAAAAGTACAAGAATGGCCATCATGGTATAAAAGCCGAAACGCTCGCCCAAATTAGCAAAGGATGCGGCAATCAGACCTTTAGGGTGTTTGTTGAACATAAAAATTAGTTTTTAGAATTAGTAATTGGATTGATTTCTTGAATAATTCCTGCAAATATATAAATTCTATTGAATATTTCCTTATAAAATTAAAATATCTCGGCAGAAATAGAAAATTTATTCATTAAAAAGAACACAAACTTCTGCACGCACTTCTTTTACCAAATCCTTCGGGTCCAGTTTAAGCTGCAAACCACGTTGTCCGGCACTGATATAGATATACGGAAACCGTAGGCACGTATCATGGATATAGGTAGGGAAAGGCTTCTTCATGCCGATGGGCGAACAGCTCCGCGGATGTAGCCCGTCAGAGGTAAAAGTTCCTTAACCGGAATGAGGTCACACTTCTTGTTGCCCGATGCCTTTGCCGCCAGTTTCAAATCCACTTCGTGCTCACCCGGGATGACGCAGACAAAGTAGCCGGATTTATCGCCGTGAAGAATAAGTGTCTTGAACACGCAGTTGATGTCCTCGCCCAAACTGGCGGCTACATGTACGGCGCTCAAATCGTTCTCATCCACCTCGTAGGGAATGAGTTCATAGGCTATCTTGGCTTTGTCGAGCAACCGCGCTGCATTCGTCTTATTAATTTTCACCATAACAAGTTACAAAATTAGTAATTATCCCCCAGCTCTTCACGCAGGAATTTCGGAGTATAGCCTTTCTCGCTCTTCGCCACCTCTTCGGGTGTTCCGCAGGAGAGGAGTTCCCCTCCCCCCTTGCCACCTTCGGGACCCATATCAATGATGTAGTCCGCCATCTTGATGACATCGAGATTATGCTCTATGACGATGACGGTGTTTCCTTTGTCAACAAGTTTGTTCAGTACATTCATCAGTACACGGATATCTTCAAAATGAAGTCCGGTGGTAGGTTCGTCGAGGATATAGAGTGTCTTGCCCGTATCACGCTTGGAGAGTTCCGTAGCCAACTTTACGCGCTGGCTCTCACCTCCGGAGAGCGTGGTGGAGGACTGTCCCAGCTTGATATAGCCCAATCCCACTTCCTGGATAACCTTAATCTTATTCAATATCTGGGGCACATTCTCGAAGAACTCCACCGCACGGTTGATGGTCATATCCAGCACATCGGCAATGGACTTGCCTTTAAAGCGCACTTCCAGCGTCTCGCGGTTATAGCGTTTGCCGTGGCACACCTCGCAAGGCACATACACATCCGGCAGGAAATTCATCTCAATGCATTTGTAGCCGTTGCCCTGGCAAGCCTCGCAGCGTCCGCCACTGACGTTGAAGGAGAAGCGTCCCGCCTTATATCCACGTATCTTCGCTTCGGGCAAGCCGACAAACAGATTGCGGATATCGGAAAACACACCGGTATAAGTGGCAGGATTGGAACGCGGCGTTCGTCCCAAAGGAGACTGGTCCACATTCACCACCTTGTCTATATATTCCAGCCCTTCAATACTGTCATAGTCCAAAGGATCCTGCAGTGAACGATAGAACTTCTGCGAAAGAATAGGCTGCAACGTCTCGTTGATAAGCGTGGACTTGCCACTGCCGGAAACACCGGTAACGCAAATCAGCTTGCCCAGCGGGAACTCTACATCCACATTCTTCAGATTATTACCCTTGGCGCCACGCAGCCACAGACTGTGTCCATTGCCCTCGCGACGCTTGGCAGGCACCTCAATGGCACACTCACCATTCAAGTATTGGGAAGTCAGCGTATGCGTCCGGAGCATTTCACGGGGAGTACCGGCAAAGACAACATCCCCTCCCACCTACCGGCTTTCGGCCCCATATCAATGACATAATCGGCGGCGAGCATCATATCCTTGTCATGCTCCACCACAATGACGGAGTTGCCAATGTCACGCAGTTCCTTCAAAGAGTGTATCAAGCGCTGGTTGTCGCGTTGGTGCAGGCCGATACTCGGCTCATCCAATATATACAGCACATTCACCAGCTGTGAACCTATCTGCGTAGCCAGGCGGATACGCTGGCTTTCACCACCGGAAAGGCTGACGGAACTACGGTTCAGCGAAAGATAATCCAAACCTACATCGAGCAGAAATTTGAGCCGTGTACGGATTTCCTTCAGGATTTCACCGGCAATCTGCTGTTGCTTGCTACTGAGATACGGGTCTACGTTTACCAGCCAGTCATACAGCTCATTGATGTCCATCGTAGACAATTCGTAGATGTTCTTGTCGTGAATGCGGAATGAAAGCGCTTCCTTATTCAACTTGGCGCCATGACATTCCGGGCAAACGGCAGTCTTGGCAAACTGGTCCGCCCACTTCTGTGCCGTGGCAGAAGCATCCTTCTCCTGCAGCATCTGGATATACTTTACAACCCCCTCAAACGTCACAAAATAATCGGAAGAGGTGCCTATCAGTGAACTCTTTATCTTGATACGCTCGTCCGAGCCGTAGAGAATCTCGTCGATGGCATCCTCCGGCAAGTCTTTGACCGGTGTTTTCAGCGTCGCTTCATATTTCTCCAGCAAGGCGGTAATCTGCCAGAAAATCATGCTGTTCTTGGCTTTCCCCAACGGTGCGATGGCACCTCCGGCAATGGAGAGCTCACGGTCGGGAATCACCTTGTCAATATCAATCTGGCTGACCACCCCCAACCCTTTGCACTTAGGACATGCCCCTTGCGGCGAATTGAAGGAAAAGTTGTGCGGCGCCGGTTCCCGATAGGACAACCCCGTCACGGGACACATCAGCCGTTTGCTGTAATGGCGCACGCTATCCGTCTGCGCATCGAGTATCATCAGCAATCCGTCACCTTGACGCATGGCAGTGGCCACGCTGTTCTTCAGGCGTGTGTCATCCTTGTCCGTCACCACCAGCTTGTCTATCACCACCTCCACATCGTGGTTCTTATAGCGGTCCAGCTTCATGCCGGGCAAGACTTCGCGTACCTCACCGTCCACACGTACGTAGAGATAGCCTTTCTTGCGCACCTGCTCGAAGAGCTCCTTGTAATGCCCCTTACGGCTGCGCACCAGCGGAGCAAGGATATAAATGCGTTTTCCTTTGTAATCCTTCAGGATAAGGTCGAGTATCTGTTCCTCGGTATACTTCACCATCTTCTCGCCGGAGAGATAAGAATAAGCTTCTCCTGCACGGGCATACAACAAACGAAGGTAATCATAAACCTCTGTCGTTGTACCCACCGTGGAACGTGGATTCTTATTCGTGGTTTTCTGCTCGATGGAGATAACCGGGCTCAGTCCCGTTATCTTATCCACGTCCGGACGTTCCAGATTTCCCAGGAAATTACGGGCATAGGCTGAAAAGGTCTCGATATAGCGGCGCTGCCCTTCGGCAAAAATAGTATCGAATGCCAAAGAGGACTTGCCGCTTCCGCTCAGCCTGTAATCACAGTCAGGCTGTTACGGGGAATCTCGCATCGATATTCTTGAGGTTGTGCACGCGCGCACCATATACATTGATATATTCTGTTTCTTCTTGCATGTTGATTTATCCTATCGTTTTAACTGCAAAAATAACTGTTTCCCCCCGAATATCAGCCGAAAAGCGCTATTTTTCAGTTTTGAAATGCACAATATTATTTCTTAACGCAATCCTTTGGTTTGAATGCCACAATATTCGTACCTTTGCAGCTACTTTGGGAAATTGTAAACATAAACCAACGATTACTGAATGAAAACGATTAACCGCATTATCTGCTCCCTGCTGCTTGCCAGTGCATGCAGTATCGGTGCAATAGCACAAGAGAATCAATCTTATTTTCTGCATACTATCGAAAAAGGACAAAGTCTCTACTCCATCGCCAGCATGTACGGCGTCAGCCAGTCGGACATCATCAAACTGAACCCCGGCAGTGACGAGAAAATATTCATCGGACGCACATTGCGTATTCCACGCAGCGCTGCCAACATACAAAAAGAAACATACCATACCATCGAAACCGGTGAGACCCTCTACCGGCTGACCGTGAAATACAATGTATCTGCCAAAGCCATCTGTGACGCCAACCCGGGACTGAGCGCCGAGAATTTCCGTATCGGACAAGTAATCCGTATCCCTTCCACAACCGAGACCCAAACCATGGTCCCGGCTGAGACACAAAGCAGCACTGTAGTTGCCAACAACAATATTCTCGGCCCCGTAGAGTCACGATGCCGTGACATGCATAAAGTGAAGCGGAAAGAAACCGTATTCAGCATCAGCCGTGAATACGGCATCAGCGAAGCCGAACTGATAGCCGCCAACCCGGAATTAAAAGGCGAAAACAAAATAAAGAAGGGAACCTTCCTCTGCATTCCCTATCCCAAAGCACAGACGGAGCAAAATATCCAGTCGCAGGCAATACCTACCGACAGCGAGCTGTTCCGTGAAAACCGGAAAAAGACAGAACGCTTCAGCACCATCAAGGCTGCCGTCATCCTTCCCTTCCTGGACGGGGTATCAAAGAGCGAGTCTTCCCGTATGGTGGAATACTACGAAGGCCTACTGATGGCCGTAGACAGCTTGAAACGTACTGGCACTTCCATTGACTTGTACACTTACAATTCAGGTCCGAAAGTGACTCGCTGAACTCG
>ENA-OQCK01000777-OQCK01000777.1-human-gut-metagenome-genome-assembly--contig:-NODE-777-length-14766-cov-2.922741_pt1 | contig 14766 bp, 20 predicted proteins | sample MGYA00242498_ERZ504578 | MGnify/ENA primary metagenome ERZ504578 (study PRJEB26092, sample SAMD00036229) | human gut metagenome | host: Homo sapiens | study: EMG produced TPA metagenomics assembly of... | reverse complement strand
GCAGCTTTTCCCTCTTCAAAGCTGGTCACGCAAGCCGTTGCGGTAACGTGCCTCTCCCATCTGAATCGCCATTGCGGTTGACCACAGCTCATCATCCTTCTGCATTTCCTCGTACTTGTCCATGAATACCTTCACCAGCCTTTCCTTCGACTTCAGTATATCATTTTTTTTATTATTTTCAAACAGGTATATCAGCTGTTCAAAGTCATTCAGTCTCTGCATTTCCTTCTCCTTTACAATGTCATTGATTGCCGGCATATGAACAAAGGTGCGAAGGATGAGTGGGTAGTAGCTTTCATTCTCTCCCTGCTCATTGCGCATCTGATACTGATTGATCAGATTTCTGTTGTTCCATGCATACTCATCAATGAAGATAATTTGATAAACCGGCTTTAATTGATCATAAAGCTCACCGCTTTTCAGCTGATTGTTCAACGCTCTGGCACCGTAAAATTCAAAGCGCATCATTTCCGCTAAACCTTTGTAGGTTGTCTGCATCTCGATATTGAAATGACGGTTTTGTTCATCCTTCACGTGGACATCCAGAATGATGCGCTTCTTTCCGATGATGCCCGGGTCCAGATTCGGATTGAGGACGGTGCTTTCCTTTACCTTGATTCCGGTAACACGTTCAATGATGGTGTTGCGGGCGTACACAGAGCCTTCATCCTCACGGGAAAGGGTGTACTTAAAAAATAGATCGTTACTGTAGTTGAGTTGATTCCTTGCATTTGACATTTATATGTCCTCCATTCTGTAAGGGCTCCTTACCCCCTTCTATACGTATGGAATCTGTCAAATTCCTAAAGAATCCACGAATAATTGATAAAATTTGTTATTTTTCACGTTAAAAGGAATTCAACTATACTGGCATTGCTTTTAAAGGATTTCCTTAGCAATATGCAATACGATTTTTTATTTTCAAATAGTAAATGAAAATCATCTGATGGTCCTGCGATTCGCAATGTCTCACACGAAATATTTCATGTATTTCTTATGTGAATTTACTAAAAACCTATTGCTTTCGCAGAAACTTATTGCTATAATTGTATAGCACTTACTTTAAACCCACCTGAGGTTTAAGGCGGAAGGAGAGTTAAAATGAAAAAAGGAATTCATCCAGAGTACCACCGTATTATGGTAAAATGTACTTCTTGTGGAGCTGAATTTGAAACTGGTTCAACCAGCAAAGAGCTGCGTGTTGATACTTGTTCAAACTGCCATCCTTTCTATACAGGACGTCAGAGATTCGCTGCTGCACAGGGACGTATTGAAAAATTCAACAAAAAATACGGACTTAAATAACAACTACAGTGGAAAAGGGGCATATGCCTCTTTTCTTTTATAGTTTTACAGGTATTATATTTTCTGAATTACAGGAATTGGATAAAGGTTTACCTAAAAGCTGAGATATAGGATGAAAGAAAATGAAAGTTAAGTAACAGATGTAAATTGCACATACTGGAATCACTTTATGATATAATACAAATCGTAATGTTAGTGAGGAGTGTCGTTATGTATCAGCAGTATAAGGAAGGATGGCTGGAGGTAATATCCGGCTGTATGTTTGCAGGAAAGACAGAGGAGCTGATTCGCCGGATCAAGGTACTGGAATATGCGAAAAAGAAAATCGCCGTATTTAAACCGAAAATCGACGATCGCTACAGTGAGGAATGTGTTGTATCGCATTGCGGAAGCACGGCAAAAAGCTTTGTGATAAACCGTGCGCATGAGATTTTTGATTACATAGATGACAGCTATGATGTAATTGCAATCGATGAGGTACAGTTTTTCGATGAAGAGATTGTAGAGATATGCGATTATTTTGCAGATCATGGAAAGCGTGTCATGGTTGCCGGGCTGGACATGGATTTTCGCGGGGAGCCGTTCAGTGTCATGCCGCAGCTGTTTACACATGCGGAATTCGTTACAAAACTGACAGCGGTGTGTACAATATGCGGAGCACCTGCCACAAGAAGTCAGCGGCTGATTGACGGCAGAGCCGCCCGCTATGATGATCCAATCATTCTGGTGGGAGCAAGTGAGCAGTACGAGGCAAGATGCCGTCATTGCCACGAGGTGCCGGGGAAGCCTTTGATCCATAAATAAACAGAGATTTACTTAAAGCAGATATGTCGAATCGGATATATTTGCTTTTTTTAATATCCTCATAAGGTATGAGCTAATGCGTGGCTCTTTTTTTCACACGCATGTCCTATTGCTTTTATCTATTCAGAATATAGACTTCCTGTAAATTTCCAATTAAAAGCTATGTACGGCATTTAATCATTGCCGGTGAATGTACTTCGTACTTGCTGGTATCTCATTCAAAGAGAATCGTTTTATTTTTTGCACAACGTGAATGCTCATCATAGTGATGTGCAAACGTATATCCAAACATAGTACCTAACAATTCTTGTGAAAACGGTTTCGATAAAATATACTTATTTTGTAAGGAAGAGCTTGCGCGCAAATATGATTTTCCTTTAACAAAAGGAGGTTTGATAAGATGAATGATACATTGATCTGTGATGAGCTTTGTGAACTTGATTTAGATGTGAGAAGTACAGATGAGTTTTTTGAAGTCATGAGCAAAAAGGCTGTGGATCTGGCTATGTAACAGAACAATTTCTATCAGCCATAAAAAAACGGGAACAGGATTATCCTACCGCATTGCCGGTAAAGCCTTATCCGGTTGCAATACCGCATTCCGATCCCATCAACATCGTGAAGCAGTTTATTGCACCTGTTCGTTTGAAAAATGCAATCAGCTGGTGTGAAATGGCGAACAATGACAGCATCCTTTCGGTACAAATTGTGTTTCTTCTGGGCTTTAAAAGAGAAGAGGGACATGTGGAAATTCTACAGCTGCTGCTGCAGAACTTTCAGAACGAGGACACGATGGAAAGCTTGCTGAAGGCCGCAACAAAGGAAGAATTTCTGGAAATAGTGAAGCAAATGGAAGGACTCTAATGAAAAAAGTAATCGTTGCTTGTGGGAATGGGGTTGCAACCTCTCAAACAGTGGCTTTTCGTATCAATCGCATGCTGGAAAAAGAGAACATCACCAATGTCAGGGTGGAGGCAGTGAACCTGCGTTCTTTACAAAGAGAGCTTCATGGAGCTCTTGCCTATATCGATATTACAAATAGTCATATGGATTATGGAATTCCTACTGTTAACGGACTTGCTTTTCTCTCAGGAGAGCATAAAGAAGAAGCGTTTCAAGAACTTATCAAAATCATAAAAAACAGGTAGAAGGAGAACATTATGAAAAAAGTAATCGTGGCTTGCGGAAGCGGAGTAGCTACAAGTCAGACAGTGGCATCAAAGGTAAATCGTTTGCTGAAGGAAAAAAACGTTGATGCAAAGGTAGATGCCGTAGATTTAAAATCGGTAGACCGTTACCTTGTAGATGCTGCAGCATATATCACAATAACAAAGGTCACAAAGGAATACCCAATCCCTGTGATCAACGGTATCGCATTTTTTGACAGGCATGAATCAGGATGCGGAGCTGAGTAAATTAATTGAGGCAATAAACAACGCAAAATAGAACTTTGAAGGAAGAGAAAGAAGGGAAATATAATGGAAATTTTATCAGATGTTGTTAATTATCTATTAAGCTTAGGCGCAGCAATCTTTGTTCCTATTATCATTATCATTGCCGGTTTGATTGTTAGAATGAAATTGAAGGATGCAATATCCGCAGGTATTACACTCGGGGTAGCGTTTACCGGGATGACGATGCTGATCAATTTTATGACGGGGGCAATTTCACCGGCTGCGGAAGCGATGCTGAAAAATACAGGGATATCTCTGCCAATCGTAGATGGTGGCTGGACCACAATGTCAACCATTTCTTGGTCCTGGCCATATGCGTTCCTAATGTTTCCACTTATGATTGTCATCAATATAATCATGCTGGTTATTAAAAAAACAAATACATTCAATGCGGACTTATGGAATGTCTGGGGTAAGATTTTTACAGCGGTTGGCGTTGTGGCAATTACCGGCAGCGTACCGCTGGCATTTCTGGTAGCCGCCATACAGATTGTATTTGAATTAAAAACAGCGGATGTGCACCAGCGCAGAATTGAAGAATTATCCGGTATTCCAGGCGTAACCTGTACACATAAGATGGTCCTGTTTGGAGCGTTGATGTATCCGATTGACTGCCTGTTGAAAAAGATACCTGCATTTAACAAAAAATTTGATGCGGCTGCATTAAAGGATAAAGTTGGTATCTTTGCTGAGAATCATGTATTGGGGTTTATTCTGGGCGTTATCTTCGGTTTGCTTGCTCAATATCCTGTCGCAGAAACACTGACGCTTGCTATTCAGTGTGCCGCAGCCTTAACGCTGTTCCCGGTCATCACAAAATATTTTATGCAGGCGCTGTCACCAATCAGTGAAGCGGTATCTGACTTTATGAATAAAAAATTCAAGGGAAGAACACTGCTTGTCGGTCTTGACTGGCCTTTCCTTGGCGGTTCCAATGAAATATGGCTGGCAGTCATCTGGTCTGTTCCGGTAACCTTGATCTGTGCAATGCTTTTACCGGGTAATGCGATACTGCCGTTTGCAGGAATCATCAATATAGCACTTGCTGTTCCTGCTTATCTTGTAACAAAGGGAAATCTTCCGAGAATGCTTATTTTATGCACACTTGGAGTTCCTGCGTTCCTGTGGGTAGGTACTGCATTTGCTCCCTTTATCACAGACCTTGCAAACACAACCGGTGCGGTAGCATTGAAGGCCGGCGAAATGATTTCCAATTCCTCGATTGACGGGCCGGTATTCACGTATGCAATTTCACAGGTATTTGATGTGATCAACGGCAACTGGATTCCGATTATCGTATTGTTTGTATGGGTTACCTGCTACGCATTCTACTACCGCGCATTAAGCAAAGAAAACAAGCTTGCCGAGGCGAAGGATGGTAATGCAAAAGCAGCAGGTGAGTAGGCATGTCTTTTACTAATAAAGAAGGTAAGCTTATCGTATTGAATATCATAGATACAATACAAAAGCATAAGGATTACCTAAGTGAAATAGATGGTGCAATCGGTGATGGCGATCATGGTATCAATATGAATAAAGGAGTAACGATCGCAAAGTCACAGGTGGATAAAAACGAGACATTAAGTGAAGCGCTGTGCACGCTTTCCTGTGTGCTTATGGAAAAAATAGGAGGATCCATGGGGCCTCTCTACGGTTCAATTTTTATGGGAATGCAGGCCGCATTGGGAAATGCAGAATACATTAACGGTGCAATCATTGAAAAGATGCTGAAGCAGGCCTATGACAATATTCAGATGATCTCACCGGCTAAGCCAGGAGATAAAACATTGGTAGATGTCCTTGCTCCTGCTGTTTCAGCGTATGCATCAGTCTTTGAAAAAACACAGGATACATGCGCTGCTCTTACAGCCTGCTCACAGGCTGCAGAAGAGGGGATGCAGGCGACCTGTGATATGCAGGCTAAATTAGGCAGAGCATCACGTCTGAAAGAAAAATCAATCGGTCATCAGGATGCAGGGGCAACCTCCTGCTGCCTGATTCTGCAGACATTCTGCTCAACGATAATAGCGTTGGAAAAAGCTTCACGAAAGGAGACTGGAGATGCAGCGATTTGTTAACGATCCGGACATGATTGTAGATGATATGTTAAAGGGGTATGTGAAATGTCATAAGGATATCCTTCATATCAGTGAAAAGAACGATCATGTAGTTGTGAAAAACCGGCAAAGGAAGCATAAGGTAGGAATCGTAAGCGGAGGGGGAAGCGGTCATGAGCCATGTTTTCTTGGTTATGTTGGCGAACACATGCTGGATGCCGTAGCAGTAGGAGAAGTATTTTCTTCTCCCCCTGCCACTGCGTTTCATCAGGCATTTTTAGAGGCTGATACCGGTGCAGGCGTTGCCTGTCTGTTTGGCAATTATGCCGGCGATAATATGAATGTGAAAATGGCAGTACAAATGGCGGCAATGCAGCAGGTAAATGTACGCTATGTTACGGCCAATGATGATATTGCAAGCGCACCGTTGGATGAAAAAGAGAAGCGTCATGGAATTGCAGGAAGTCTGTTCATGTGGAAAATCGGGTGTGCAAAGGCTGAGCTTGGCGGTACGCTGGATGAAGTGATCGATGCAGCACAGGCTGCTGTGAATGAAACCAGAAGCTTGTGTGTAGGGCTGACCCCCTGCTCAATACCTGCTGTCGGTCATGCTAATTTTGAGATTCAGGAAGGTACCATGGAATATGGTATCGGACATCATGGTGAGCCCGGGCTGATTGTAGAATCATTGAAAAGCGCAAAAGAAATCGCCGCGGTACTCTGTGAGAAAATAGAAGCAGATTTAAAGCTGAAGCATGGAGAAGAAATATCTGTCATCGTATCCGGGCTGGGCGGAACGCCAATTATGGAGCTTTATGTTCTTTATGATGAGATAGAGAATTATTTTACAGAACGCGATATTTCAGTCTATCGCTCCTTTGTAGGTGATTATGTAACCTCGTTGGAGATGAGTGGAGCTGCGCTGACGGTGATGCGTATGAAGGAAGAATTTAAAGAATTGCTGGATTTTCCTGTTGATACACCGGCAATCACTATAAAATGAAATTTGAGGAAAGCTGTGCGGATCGGTAGAGGATGATGCTGTCCTGCTGATCACGTTATTTATAAGGAGGAATCGCAATGTCGTTGGATGAAAGAGGCTTGAATATTTTAAAACTGCTTGTAAATAATCCGACGATCAGTGGTTCTCAACTGGAAAAAGAAGCAGGATTGTCACGAAAACAGCTTAGTTATTCTTTAGCGAAGATAAATTTTTATCTGAAGGAAAATGGATTTGAAGAAATCGGAAGAATGCGGACGGGGAAATTTATCATACCCCATAATGTTATCAATTCCTATAAAACAAATCAGTTCACCTTTGATGAAGGTGCGTATGTATTTATAGAAAAAGAGCGTCTTTACTTGATTGCCCTGATTCTCTTGCAGCATAAAGAGGAACTCAGCATTAACCATTTCACCTCGATCCTGAGGATTAGCAAGAATACGGTTTTGAATGATTTGAAAAAACTGCAGACGGTGATTTTACAGGAATTCGATTTGAAGCTATGGTATGATCGTTCCAAGGGATATTATCTGGTTGGCAAGGAATATGAAAAGCGTACGTTGATGATTCGCATGATTCAAAGCATCCTGCCGTTGCTGAGCGGAGAATCTATTCTGCTTTCCATACTTGAAATTGATGAGGAACGGATCCGGATGCTTTGTGCCGATGTAGAGGAAGTAGAAAAAACCTTGAAGTACGTTATACCGATGAACGGATACGGGAGATTCCCTTTATCCTATATTTCATTCTTATTCGAATCGAGGCTCAGAAATTTCTGGATGTGCTTCCGGAGGATTATCAGCATATTGCAGGTACCAGTGAATATGGCTCTATTATGAATATCTTCGCTAAATATGATATCCAGAATACAATGGACAAATTATATCTGGTATCACAGTTTCAGATATCAAGTGTTAATTTTGAAGACAGCCGCAGTAAGAAATTTGAAAAGGAACTGGCGGAAGCGGCAGAGAAGACACTTGAGAATTTTGAAAATCTCGTCTGTATTCGTTTTCAGGATCGTAAGGCCCTGCTGGATGCTCTGATTCAGCATCTGAAACCGGCCCTTTACAGAATACGCTATCAGTATCATATCGAAGGCAATATTCTCAATATGATACTTCCTCATCATTCCTATCTATTTGAAATCACAAGACATGCAATGGTGCCGTTTGAGGAGATGTTCCATATTCTTATTCCGCAGGAGGAAATGGCGTATATCACCATCCTGTTTGGCGGGTGGATGACAAAGGAAGGAACACTGGATTTTCTTGAGAAAAAAAGAAGAGCTATTGTCGTTTGTACCAATGGTATTTCCATTTCCAATTTTCTGTTTCTGAAGCTGAAGGAGGCATTCCCTGAGCTTGAATTTCTTTGTTCTTTATCCTCACGGCAGTTTTACGAATACCATAAGGAATATGATGTTGTATTTGCTACCGTTCATCTTGATACAGCGGTACCACAATTTCTGGTAAAGCCGATTATGGATGATAACGATTTGCATAATCTTCGCAAAAAGGTGTTCAACGAGCTTTTGAATAAAACTATTTATGAGGTTAACTCAGCAAGTCTACTGCATGTTATTAGTAAATATGTGGATGTAAAGGACCGTAAAGGACTGTTGACGGCATTAAAAAGCTATCTTGGTGAAACCACGCAGGAAATGGTTCTGACAGAGCATTGCCATCAAATGGACACAAACAATCTTCATGATCTGTTAACACCGGAAACCGTGCATATAGCAGAGCATGAACTAACCTGGATGGAAGCTATTCAAACTGCATCGGAACCATTGCTGAGAAATGGCTGTATTACAACGAAATATATAGAAAATATGATTTACAGCGTCAAATATGATAAACCGATCTGGACGATTGCGGATGGTCTGCTGCTGGCACATGCAAGTGTAGAGGAGGGGGTTAATGCATTGGGCATGTCCCTTCTAAAGCTGCCGGAAAGTATTTGCTTCAATGGTTATATGGAAGCTGTTATCGTTGTCGTTATGGCAACACCAAATCGTGAAATTCATTTAAAGGCGCTGTATGCACTGATTGATATCGTAGAAAATGAAGAAGATTTAATCGGATGAAGTCTACAGACTCCATTTCGGAAATATTAGATATAATATCTAAAGAAAGGTACGAGGTATGTTAGAGAATTTAAAAAAAGATGTATGTGAGATTGCGAAAAGAGCACAGCGTGATGGATTATGTAAGCATAAATCAGGGAATTTCTCAGCCCGTGATGTGAAAAGCGGCTATATTGTTATTACACCGACAAGTGTGGATCGTGAGCTGCTGACTCCAAGAGATATGATTGTGATGGATTTGGAGGCCAATGTCATTGAAAACCTGTCCGGTTTAAAACCGACAAGTGAATCGCTGATGCACATTACCATTTATAAGACCAGAAAGGATGCGAATGCTATTGCACATACCCATTCTATGTATGCAACTACGTTTGCATTATTAAATAAGCCGATTCCTGCTATCGTATATGAAGTCGCAAATATGGGACTTACAAAGGGACGCGTGCCGGTGGCGCCTTATGGAAGACCGGGGACGATGGAGCTGGCAAACAGTGTGGTTGATGCATGCATGGAAGCTGAAAGCTTTTTGATGGAAAGTCATGGCGCTGTAGCCTTTGATTCACAGGATATTTATGAAGCCTTTTTGAAGGCCGCTTATATTGAGGAACTGGCACAGCTTTATTATAATGCAGTTACTGTTTTACAGGGCAAGGAACCAAAATCATTCGCTCAGGAAGAATTACAGAAATGGGAATACCCAAAAGAAATCAAATTTCCGAAGCAGTGATATGATGTATTTCTATTTTGTGCGCCACGGGGAAACACTATCCAATATATGGCATACGCTGCAGGGATGGTCGGATACTCCGTTGACGGAAAAGGGAATCGCACAGGGAAAGGCTTTGGGAAGAGGACTGGCAAATACACCGTTTGAGAAGATATATTCATCAACAAGTGAACGCGCTTATGATACTGCCTGTTATATACGGGGAAAAAGAAATATGGAGATAACCATGTGCAGGGGTCTGAAGGAAATGAATTTCGGTACCTTTGAAACCAAGGCCAATACATTTGCCGGATGTGAAACCTATCTACAGAGAATTCAGTTTCCATGGAAGGCTGCCGGTGGAGAAAATTTGGAGGATGTCTGCCAGCGAATCCATCAGACAATGAGACAAATATTGGAAGAGAATAAAGGAGGACATGGGAATATTCTATGTGTGAGTCATGGAATTTCCATACTGGCTGCTCTGCATACTGCGGATAAGGAAGTTTATGAAGAATGTCTGAGGAATGAAGTGAGGTTTGGAAATTGCAGTGTGACAATTATCGGCTATCATAAGGAAGGTACACGTAGAATGCATCAACTCAACAGAATATGTTACAAAGGGAGGCTATTATGAAAAAGATTATCAATGACCCGAATAAGTATCTATCGGAGATGCTGGAAGATCTATATCGCTCATCAAAATCAATTGACATATGTAAATGATGATCCGCAATGTCTGGTTACCAAAACAAAAAAAGCAGGGAAGGTGGGAATCGCAACCGGTGGAGGAAGCGGACATCTGCCTTTGTTTCTGGGATATGTAGGTGACGGTATGCTGGACGGCTGCAGTGTAGGCGATGTCTTTCAGTCTCCAAGCGCTGAACAGATGCATGCAATCACAAAAGAGATTGATTCAGGTGCCGGAGTTCTCTATATTTACGGAAATTACAATGGGGATATATTTAATTTTGATATGGCGGCAGAAATGGCGGATTTTGAGGATGGAATTCGTGTGGAAACAGTGCTTGGTGCAGATGACGTCGCTAGTATCGGGCCGCTTTCGCAGGACGAGAAGACAACAAGGCGGGGTGTTGCAGGTATTTTCTTTGTTTATAAATGTGCCGGAGCAGCTGCTGATAAAATGATGAGCCTTGACACTGTGACACGCATTGCAAGAAAAGCAAGCTGGAACACAAGGACGCTGGGTGTTGCTTTAACATCCTGTGTCGTTCCCCGTGTCGGGCATGCCGGTTTTCATATCGAAGAGGATGAAATGGAAATCGGAATGGGAATTCATGGAGAAACGGGTATTCGCAGAGGAAAGATTGAAACAGCTGATCAGATAACAGAAGAGATGATGAATAAGATAATAGAAGATCTTCCTTATGCACCTGGAGATCGTGTTGCGGTACTTGTAAATGGTCTGGGGGCGACTTCACTGGATGAACAATATATCGTAACGAGAAAAATCAATCAGCTTCTCATGGATAAAGGAATAGCTGTTCACCGCTATTATGTGGGGGAATATGCAACCTCACTGGAAATGGCAGGAGTATCCATATCCTTACTGAAGCTTGACGAAGAGCTTACAGAGCTGATTGATTATCCGGCAAATACCCCGTTCTTTAAACAGCTGTAGGAGAATTTAATATGGATGTTAAATATATAAAAAGCCTGTTAAACTGTTTTGCAGAGGTTATGCAGGAGAATAGAGAGTTCTTAATTGAACAGGATAGTATCGTGGGAGACGGGGATCTCGGCTTAACGATGAGTGACGGTTTTCAGGCTGCTGCGGAGGCTGTACGCAAAAGCGATGAAACAGATGCAGGCAAGCTATTATATATGGCAGGAAAAGCGATGTCTGTTGCCGTACCCTCCACAATGGGTACTGATGGCAAGTGGATTTATGCAGGCGGGGAAAGCGTTAAAGGGTGTCTGTGAGCTCGATCTGAACCATATAGCACAGTTCTTTCAGGCATATGAAGCTGGTGTGATGCACAGAGGAAAAGCAAACATAAACGAAAAAACGTTCCTTGATGGTATTGACCCTGCTGTACAGAGTATGAGAAGCAGCCTGAAAAACCATGAGAGCCTGGAAAGCTTCGCACAAAAAGCATATGAGGCAGCATGTGCAGGCTATGAAAATACTGCTACCATGCTGGCGGTTCATGGCAGGGCGGCTACCAGAGGAGAAATGAGCCGTTCGCTGAAAGATCCGGGGGCCTGCGTTGCTATGCTGATGATGAAGGCATTTGTGAAATCCGTTAAATAGCAATGGTGGCTAACTATTTCTGTATGCAGATAGCCAGATAGTATACGTCATGCCTGCGTGATCGGTGCATAAAGTAGCAAGGGAAGACGCAGACTGAAATTCGGATAGGAAACAAAGAAAAGGACTGTGTCTATATGATGACAGTCCTTCTTATAGTAGATAGACAAACGGATTTTCTACATTTCCTTTATCGTAGATAAAAATCATCCTCGAAGGTACGTGCTCCACTATCGGTTAACGGATGCTCCAGTGATTTCATATACAATGTGTATGGAATCGCGGCATAGTCCACCTTCATTGCTGCCAGCTTCTCCAGCTGTGCCAGATTCTTGATGGATGCGGCAACAGTTTTCACCGGATATCTCTTAGCTGCTATCATTTCCTGAATATTGCTGAGAATACGCATGGCATCACTTCCGTACTCCTCGTTTCTTCCGATAAAGAAAAACAGATAATCCACATGGACATTGATGGCTGCCACAGCCTGTCCCATGGTGAAAATCAGTGTCATTGCCGTTTTAACTCCACGTTTATGCAGCGTGTCTGCAAGATGCAGACCATCCTTTGAAAAATTGATTTTAATAACAATCTCACTGTATAGGGCAAGAAGCTCCTCTGTCTGCTGCAGCATTTCCTCATAGGTTCCGATGACCTCTCCACTTAGGAAATCAAGCTCCCTGTTTGAATAGCCGTTAACAAAATCATGCAGACGGATATCGTTTTTGCGATACATACTTGTGTTGGCTGTTACACCTCTTGCGCCCAGCATCAAAGCCTCTTCTATTTCCTGTGCATTCCCGCTGTCAATCAGATACAGCATACCATCACTCCTCTTCTTTTTCTTAAGTATACAAAATCTGTGTATATTTGGGCCTTCATCATGCAACCTTTGTTCCATAAGGATGCGGTAAATATCTCCCTGTATTTTTTTCCGTATCATTATGGAAGCACTCTGTATAGCTGTGTTCTATACAGCGGTGAAAAAACACGTATAATGAAGCTGTAAAGAGGAGGTATGTACTATGTTTCATTATTATCAGCCTACAAAGATTCATTTCGGTGCAGGTCAGCTGAATGAGCTGGGGCATGTTTGCAGAGGCTATGGAAAGACCTGTTTTCTTGTAACAACACCGGATGCTCCCCTGCAGCCGTTATATGAACGTGTGAAGAAACTGCTGGATGCGGAAGGTATCAGCGTTATTCATTTTGATAAGGTAGAACCCAATCCAAGTGTGGAAATCGTAGAACAGGGATTTGCCATGCTGAAGGAGCAGCCTGCCGATTTTGTATTGGCAGTCGGGGGCGGAAGCTCGATTGACACAGCAAAGGCGATTGCATTTGCGAATGGTAAAGAGTCGATTGACTGGGATCATCTGTTTAACGAATACACTCACCGTTCGCATATTACCCTTCCTACAGTGAAAAACACCTGCCCCTGCTGAGTGTACCGACAACCTCAGGAACCGGTTCTCAGGTAACACAGGCGGCTGTCATCACAAGAGGAAAAGAGAAAATCACATTCTTTCATCCGGATAACTTTTCACAGGAAACGATTCTGGACCCGCAGCTGATGCTGACCCTGCCAAAGCGCATGAGTGCCGCTACCGGCTTTGATGCGTTTACCCATGCGTTTGAGAGCTACATCAATGCCAATGCATCCCCTTACAGTGCGATGGATTCCATGGAGGCAATGCGACTGGTGATTGATCATCTGCCACATGTACTGGAAGATCCGCAGAATCTGGAATTCCGTACAAACATGTGTCTTGCCGACACACTGGCTGGCCGCGCACTGGCTAATTCCGGTGCAAGTGCACCGCATCCGCTCTCTGAAATTATTGGCGGAATTGTACATCTGCCGCACGGGGAAGCACTGGCTGTCGTTTTCCCTGCCTTCATTCAGCATATGGCAGATAAAAACAAGGAGCGTTTTGCGGATGTCGCAAAGCTGTTTGGCAGTGACGATTTATATACGGCAATGATTGAATTCCTGGAAACAATCGGGCTTCACAAGAAGCTGAAGGATTTCGGAGTCAGTGAGGAAGACTTTCAGGAAATTCTGGCATCTCCAGTTCTGGATCATCTGCCATTTGGAAGCAGAGAGGAGCTGGAGGCTATTCTGAAAGACTCCTATGCCTGAAATTCGCCTCATAGGTCTTGATCTGGATGGAACCCTGCTGAGAAAGGACAACTCGGTAAGTGATGAAAATATTAGTGCATTGCAGGAATGTATAAAACAAAACATTCAGATATATCTGATCAGCGGACGGCCTTACTGCTTTACAAGGATGATTGCGGAAAAAATTCATCCATCCGTAAGGGTGATTTCCTCTAACGGAGCGATATACGAAATAGGGACGAAGTGTATCATGCATACGATGGAGCCGCATGTTCTGTATCAGATTATTGATGTGCTGAAGGAGCATGCACACGCACATGCCTTTTTCAAGGGAAAGCACGAATTCTTTACGCATGAGCCTTATGATGAGAGGTTTCTCTACGATCATATAAATAATCAGCTGCCGGCAGAGGTTCAGGTAACATCCTTTACCGGCATGAGTTGGGAAGATCTGAAGCACCATGCTCATGATATTGCGAAGATACTGGTCTATGATATGCAGACGGATCGGCTATTAAAAGCCAGAAAACAGATAGAATGTATAGAAAACATCACGGTAACCGATTATCAGCTATCAGCTTTGATATCACTGCCGGTGGTGTTCATAAAGGGAATGCTATAAAAGCTGTACTGCAATCCCTGCATTTGAAGAAGGAGGAATTTATGGCTTTCGGTGATGCCATGAATGACCTTCCCATGTTTGCGGAAGCGGGACTTACTGTAGCCATGGCAAATGCTGCTGAGGAAATTCAGGCATCCTGCGATATTGTAACTGCAGATTACATGGATGACGGGGTTGCTAAAGCAATACAGCGGTATATTTTATGAGAAAAAGGGGCTGTGACGAGTAAGAGAAATTAGTGTTTCTCTGAAAATCACAGCCTTTTTTATTATGATTTTTGTATTTTGGGTACACTGAAAACAACTTTTTGAGTGAATCTGGTTTTAGGCCCT
>ENA-OQCK01000776-OQCK01000776.1-human-gut-metagenome-genome-assembly--contig:-NODE-776-length-14799-cov-4.201063_pt1 | contig 14799 bp, 21 predicted proteins | sample MGYA00242498_ERZ504578 | MGnify/ENA primary metagenome ERZ504578 (study PRJEB26092, sample SAMD00036229) | human gut metagenome | host: Homo sapiens | study: EMG produced TPA metagenomics assembly of... | reverse complement strand
AGGAGAACTATATCGGTGCGGAGGAATACGAGAAAACCGTCAAGCATGTCCTACTCTTCGCTTATAAGAACATCGGGACATCGCCGGAGAAAGTCATTTTCTATTATCCCCAAGCACTGCCAATCCACTGGTAGGTATAACCGGCATTGACCATTTCGAGATGAGAGAGATGGGAGGAATAAACGTAGGGGACTCCGATATAGCCTGGACCTGGAGCTGATGGGTGGTAATTATAATTTTGTCTTATTGGTCAATTGCGAATCCGGATTGAAAAAGATCCGGGAAGAGCATATGATTCCGGATCCGAGACTGCTGACGGAGAAAACCGAGATTTTCACGTCCGACGATCTGCAAGGAGAAAACCGGAAGTATCTTCCATGGTGGGCCAATGTAATTTTCACGTTCCGGACAATATGGGCGGCAATGACAGGGTAACCCTTTCACCTAGCATACTCTTGGAACGCACGCATGCCCGTATCGAGTTTATCCTTACGACGGTTGATGACGCGGGAAACTACCTGTCTCCCTTGTTACCGCTTTCCAGAGTGACGAAACTCTCCTTGAATAATGAGACCAGCGGTTATTCCGTCCTGCCTTCCGCCGGGGAATATACCGCCACCGGTGGCGGTAACCCGGATATCAGGGGGGTGGACTACACGGGAGATCCCCTGTTGTTACCGGAAAGGCCCAGTTTTCACGAAGGTGCCAACGAGGGCTCCGGAGAATCCGCCTTTGTGGCCAAATGTAAAGGAAGGCTGCTCCCATATACGGGAAAGACACCTCGCTATATCTACGTGGCCCCGGGAGTCTACGGGAAAGAGGAAGCGCTGGCTTGGTACTATCCATCGATTACCGGACGGGAGACCCCGATGAGACGTACAAGATCGAGCTCCATAACCCGGATCTTGGGCAAGATGACAAGCATATTACAATATCCGTCGTAATACCATCTACCGTGTCTTCTCCACGCTGAAAGGGACCAAGAACATGGAGTACGACGTTGTCGTGGATGAATGGGAGGATACGGAGGTGGCCATCCCCTGGTAACAAAGACGCCACTCATGTCATCAAAAAGAGAAACAGTTTAAAGAACAGATACATATGAGAATCAAACATTACACTTTGCTATTCGCTTTCTTGGCGATATTTATGGGAATACCTCTCATACAAGGGTGCAGCGACCCCTTGGATGAGCATGGAGACAGAAGAACGGAAATAGCAACCAAGGATGGCTGGAGATCTGTCACCATGTCCGTCGAAGGGCTTGGGCTTCGGAATCCCTTGACCCGCTCCCTTACGCCGGAGGGAGAGAACGAGACGGCGGCGGAGAGGATCAGGTACTTGTGTTTGACAAAGACAATAAGTTCTCATACGAGGCCAAAGTGACATCTTTCATTCCTTCCGGCGATCCGATGATAAGAAAAGCAAGGGTACCATGACCCTGCTGGCGAAAAATACCCCTTCGGGCAATACCAGTACTTTCGTGGTGCTGGCCAACATTGCCGCATCAGACGAGACTGGGGCGGAAGAGTTGACCGGAAAAACACGGGAAGAGGTCATGGAACTTTTCACATTCTCCATGCCCGACAAAGGGGAATGGAAGGACGGGGAGCTCCCGATGTGGGGAATCTCGGATCCGGTCAAGGTGGATCACAGTTCCGGCGCCGTTCCAAAACTCGGGACCATCTACTGATCCGTGCCGTGGCACGTGTGGATGTAGGGCTTAAACTGAGTGACACGTCGGAAGGGGCTTCCACGTTTGACGAGAAAGCCGAGGGCATTGAGGGGATAACACTGACTAAGGTATTTTTTTATAATACCAATACAAAAGGACGGATCTCTCCGTTCGAGAGCGAGACTTATTGGGATCAGGCCAATAGAAAGGCGAAACAGCCTTCCATTCCTGATCCCGCTCCGGCCGTAACAGGAAAGACCGACAGGACATCCGCCATAGCGGATGAGAAAATATTATTACGTGAAGTCTATGTTCCGGAGGCGGCCAATACCCCGACGGGTGCCACGCAAGGAGCCAATGGAGAGACACTCCCGGAAGAGGATACGGAAAATTACTTGAGACGCCCCTATATCGTTGTCGGACTGACCGGCGCAGACAAGAGTCGTCCCGACAAGGAGACATTCTTCCGGATAGACTATTTGAAACGTACGGGAACCGAGGCCGACGCTACATACGAGTACCTGCTTACTGCGAAACCACCGTTACTTGGTGAACATCACGGCGGTGGGTGGCCCGGGATTCGACACGGAAGAGGACGCAAAGAAAGGGCCGGCCGCCAATATCATGTACAATGTCGTGGTATGGAACGAGTCCACAATGTCCAATGTACAGTATGACGGGCAATATATGCTGGGGGTCAGCGATGATCATTTCACTTTTTATAGGGAGGGAGGTAGCCTGACGGCGAAAGTGCAGACTTCCTTGCCCGAGGGGTTCACGGTAGAGGGGCTGCCCGCATGGATCAGCTATTCCATAAAACCCTCGGAACCAGGAAAGTCAGCACCGACCGAGAGAAAATCGTGACCTTTACGGTCACGGAGCAAGTGGACACGGACCGCACGTGGCCGGAAAAAACAGAAGATGCCCAGAATGCGCTGAAAGCCGCTTATGTGAAAGCGGGCCGTATGAAATGGTTCCTTGGCTTTGAGCAGTCCAAGGATATCAATGTCACCCTACGGATCTTCGCGGACGAGGCGTGCAGCCAGCCGCTGGAGTTTATCGAGGTCAACCAGTACGGCGAGAGCTATGGGCAGCCTGGTAAGGTGATAATGAAAGACGGACGAACGCTTACGGCGGAAGAGGCCGGTGCCAAGGTCACTTTCTATGTGAAGACAGAGCCCATGACCTGGAACCCGTTTTCCATGCCGAAGCCGCCAACCCGTTCAAAATAGAAAAAGCGGATCAACTTGCGGGAGGGATATGGAGATACACGGTGACAGCTCCCGATATCACGGAGAATCTGGAGTATTTCGATAATTTCAATACTACTTATGTCTTCACCATAACACATGCGGGAACCGATAGAAGCGCATCGGGAAAACTCAGCCTCTTGCAGAAAGAATATAATGCCATCCCCTTCTTCGACAAATGGCTGCATCAGTCATTGCTGGTGTCCAGCAACAGTATCTACCTGATGGACGGCAAACAGAAGCAATATTATGTCAAGGCCAACAGCGAATACAAGATCGAACTGGTTTCCGCTTTGTCCGATAACGGAGCGGGTGATGTGATAGAGACGTTCACTCCTTTCTATGAGAAGGATCCTTCTCTTTCCGGAAAACCAGTTTCTTTCACGGCTGTTGACGATATCACAACCTCACGTCTTTACTCCGGAAAGGCGAGATTCAAAATTTATTCCCCTGACGGTCTTTTTCCTGAGAGAGAGTTCGAGGTGGAACTGGTTTCCGGAATAGTGCAGCCTGAAGCGAATACTTATATGCTCAAAGCAGGTGCAAAGCAAGGGATATTTATCCCCGTTTCCCGCGTGAATACCGCCTATAGGTATTATAACAAGCTTTTGGAACATGACGCTGTTTTGAGTGGTAAGCAAGGGCTTCCCGGAAGCAGATCAGACTTCATGCTGAATAAACTGGATGAAGATGATGACTGGAAAGTCAATATCGTGTGGACGGACATTCAAAAGCCCGACGGGCAGAATGACATAGAGCGAGCAGGACTCAGTGAATTATCCGAGCAGGGAGGTTCCGGACCGGGTTCATATATCTATGTCAAGCCCGGACAGAAACCGGGGAATGTGCTGATAGAGATTAAGTCAGGAAAGATCAAGGGGAATCCGACACTTTGGTCCTGGCACATCTGGATAGTGGACAAGTATCCGACGGTATTGGAGGTCGGTAAATATGGAGGAGACGGACCGGAGACGGTTCAATTGATGTCGCATCTGTTGGGGGCTTACGAGAAGGTTCATTCACAGTATAGCGCTGACGAGTTTAGGGAATTTGGTATGCAATACCAATGGGGCAGGAAAGACCCGTTCCCAGCACATGATGTTCGTGTCAATACGAACTTCTATGACGGCAACGGCAAGTCTTTTGATTTCCTTTGGGAACAAAGGGGAAATGATGTGGATTATGGAAAAACAGATGCTCAGCAAGCGAGAGGGGCCGCTCTTACGATGAAGCAGAGCATTGAACATCCAAGCGCCATCGTCTCTCATCAAAGTTTCTGGCTGTATGAATGTTTCCCGCATGATGGTTAATAATTTCAAAGATCGCTGGGTGTTCCTGTATCCATGGAACCAGCCTTCCCTGACAGGGAATCCGGAGGATGTAGGCGGAAAAACCGTATTTGACCCTTCTCCTTACGGATTCCGGATCATGTCACAAAAAGAGGCCGTGACTTTGAGATACGCATATTATTACGAGAGCAAATCCGGAATACAGACACCTCTGCCCGGAAGTATTTATGACGGCTCCTTCTTAAGCGGCTATACAGGGGGTAACGAAGTCATTTTCGCCGTGGCACAGGCCAGGAGCGAAACTCATGCGGGCCGTTATCTGCTCAATTCCACTGGAGGTCCTGCCGGCTGGGCGGCCGCCTCCAATACAAGCGCTGTTTACAGGCGTTGTATGACCTTCTCCGTACGTCCGGTCATTGACCCGGATATAACAGATGATTATAAAAAATATTTACCTGAATAGAAAATACCCGTGCAGGTAGCGCCTGTACGGTATATAAACAGTTTGAAAGAAGAAAGTGAAACTATTATATTTGAGAGAACATTTATGTTGTTCGAATTATCAGATGAATTCAGATACCGGATTCTCCTGCCACCAACTGGACAAGGATGATGTATACCAGATTGACAACAGCAAGTCGTCCTGTGCGCTCTTTATGATTCAAGGTCAGGTAAATCTCGATTTAGGGGAATTTTATGAGGGGGAGATGGAACAGGGACAGATGTTGTACATACCACAGAGTATAAAAGCCCAGATAGAATCCATAACAGGTTCGAGATGTATTCTCTTGTTTTGGGATAAACACATAAGCACATGTGATAAACTCTTCTTAAGCTCGTTATCAATTAAAGAAAATGATACTGATACGAATGATGTTATACTTCCGATCAAAAAGCCCTTGATGAATGTATTGGAGTCCGTCAATCTATATCTGAACGCAAGGCTGCTTTGTAGGCATATGCATTTACTAAAGCAGCAGGAACTGCTCCTGGTCTTGAGAGGTTTTTATACAAAGAAAGAACTGGCGGCTTTTTTTTCCGCATCAACCAATATCAGGGAATCATTTGAAAGATTTGTCTTGGATAACTATAGAAAAGCAGATTCGGTCAAGGAACTTGCCGACTTGTACCATATATCAGAGCGATCTTTTAACCGAAAGTTTCATTCTTGTTTTGGGGAAAGCCCCTATCAATGGATACAGAAGAAAAAAGCGAGACATATACAGGAAATGATTAATAACCCAGAGCTCTCTTTTAAAGAGATAGCCGGATATTTTGATTTCAGTACGTCTTCACATTTCACGGCATACTGTCAAAGGATGTTCGGAATGTCCCCCAGCGAGTTGAGAAAGAAAAATAGAGATAAATGGATTAAGAAATGAAGAAATCGGAAAACATTCAAATAACAGAATTTGATAAGAAGGCAAATGTACATAATATGGAGTTATTGCCAGTGGTATGCTTACCGGTTTACAAGGAGATTGTAAAGGAGATGGCAGAATTGATTGAGGACAAACAAGCACGGGAAGTCTTTTGTTCCTTATCTTCAGGTAGGGATCTCCAAAGTGTTTCACAGATAACAGGCATTTCGTCCAAGAACCTGGTATCCATGTATAAAAGGGGGCTTCGACAGATCCATTTGAAGTGGAGACCTTATTCAGAATTAAAACGAGAGTTAGACCATATGTATATCAAATACCGGAATAATGAATTTCTTTTGACACATTCTGAGGAGGTTCCAAAAAAAAATTTCAGATATGTAAAGATTGTTTGGAAAGAGCAGGATATTCCAGCGGAATATGTGGATCTATTAATTACCCCTTTAAGTAAACTGGATATAAACTTCAGGGTTTTACGTGCACTCAGGAAATATAATATCTACCAATTAGAAGATCTTTTAAGGTTCATTAAATATAACGGATTTGATGCTTTATACCAAATGCCTAGCGTAGGCACTAAATCTATTGAACAATTATATGAAAAGCTAAAGGATAAGAAAATTTTAGAGGATCAAGACACTTGTTTTTTATTTCCTTATCTTTTTGTATAAATATGTCACACGGATATACAATACATACAAGTTTGTCTGGATTTTATAGGTAGACAATGCGCTGTCTTTCGTAGTATCGGGTAAGCCGGCGTCAGAAACAAAAAACTTGTGAAGCGGTTGCTGTTATCTCTAACGAGAAGAAAAATATAATATTTTTTTAACACTATATTCAGAAAGCCCGGTAACAGCTATTTGTCGAAACGCTCTCCTACGGATCTCATGCAAAATATCTTTCACCGACAAGTCCAAATTATCCTAAATAAACACAATGTATAATCTTTAAACAGTAAAGACAATAAGAAGTATTACGACATTCGAATTGCAATATGCACATCGGTTCTATGGCTTCCAGGGTGAAGCGCAGTATCTCCATGGGCACACAGGCGTGTTGACCATTGAAGTGGAGGACACAATCAACGAGGGCGTGAACATGGTTTACCCTTGCAACGAGATCCAAAAAGTGGCATGGGAAGTATTATAAAAAGAACATGTTTGGTTGTTTCTATGTCTATAATGATGGGATTACTCGTATAAGTGATGATAAACTTTATTTTAACAGTTCCCAACTCCGTACTCCACAACCAACTGCACAAAGCGACTTACGCAGTTTTTCCTCTACTTATGATCCTTGCTACGTCTCTGAAAGCACCGACTGTCAAACCACCTTCCGTAGTATGAAAACATTCAGCAATGTCAAGTTCAAGGTTCTCTTTCCGCCGGAAGAGGCAACCAAGATGGAAACCAGCAGCATGACTGTGTAGTTCACTCCACTTTCGGCTGATTTCATTTCAAATCATCCTGTTACCGGTAATCAACATGGGTGTTTTTACCCAGAAATCAGTATTTAAGGGACATATCACAGTGGTGCGGAAAAATAGGACGGTTGTTTTTCTCTGCTTAGTTGAAAGTAAAAGACGGGGAGGTGAAACGTGGGACAGTTGCCACTATTTCCAAGAAAGACAACCGTGTGAGATATAAACAGGAGTCGGCAGAGTTGTGTGACGATACAGCGATCATTTTGTCCTCCCATAAGAAGTCGGTCAATTATAAAGGACGTATGATTTATTATGCCGATGAAAAAGCGATGTATTGGATTCTGGATGAGTTCGATAAAGAGCAGGATATCATTCCCTCGGAAATGGAGATGAAAGGAAAGTGTTATTGGTCAATAATTATGGCAACAATATAAAAAAATATCGGTAATGACAGCAGCTGTTGTTTCTAATGGTTGCAGTTGTTGTTTTCTGTCGCTCGTTTCCCTATAAAGTATAGAGTTGTATATAGGGTATGCCTATAAGTATTCAATTTATTTGAATCCTTGTAATGGACGTGGTTGTGAAATTCTCAGGCAACTGACTATTGCGGCAACAACAGCAAAACCAGTTGCTGAATACAGACATGTTTGCGAACTGTTGGTTGGAACTAAATAGAATATCATGGCAACTTGTGTCGCTCCCAGTGTTTGCCCCAGTAGACGGGCTGTGCCCAACATACCGCTCGCTCCTCCACTACGGTTGGATGGAGCGGAGGAGATGATAGTACTGTTGTTGGGTGTCTGGAATAATCCGAAACCGGATCCACAAATGAACAGCCGCCATATAATATCCACATTAGTAGGGTTGGAAGGGAGTACTGCGAGCAGGAAAAGTCCTGTAGCAAATATTACCATGCCGATACCTCCCAGTATTCCGGCGTGGATACGTTCTACCAATCGTCCGGCAAGCGGAGCCATAATCATTGTCGCTATCGGCAGGGAGTAAGGAGTAATCCGGTTGTCACATCGCTATGTCCCAGAGTTCCTTGGAGGAAAAAGGGAGGGAGATCATGGCTAGCATTTGTCCGGTGAAGGAACAGATGGATGTGCCGATAGACATGGAGAAAATGGGGATACGCATCAGGTCAACTGGTAATAAAGGAAATTGTTGGCGTAACTGGCGGCGTACAAAGAAATAACCGATTGTCAACAACGCAAATACCCCGACTATGATCAACGTGGTGTTTTCTTTATGGGTAATACCCTCTAATGAGAATATAAGTAAACCAAAGGTGACTGCATTCATCAGACAACTGAACTTGTCGAAACGGCGTCCGGTTAATTTTACCGGATTGTCAGGCAGGTATATCAGTCCGATTACGAGTGCGGCAATTCCTATTGGGATGTTGATGCAAAAAACAATGCCATGAACCAAAGAGAGAATAATCGAAGCGATTGTCGGTCCGGCAGCAGTCGATATGGCAATGACAAGGGCATTGATGCCCATTCCGCGACCAAGAAAACGTTTGGGATAGATGATCTGGAGTAGCGCCGTATTCACGCTAGTGATTGCGGCCGCTCCGAATCCTTGTAAAATACGGGCGGCTGTCAGCATCCAAAACGAGTCGGCACAAGTACAGATTCCTGAGGTGATGCTGAATAGCAAAACGCCTGATAAGTAAATCCTCCGGTAACCGTAAATGTCTCCCAATGAAGAGAAAGAGAGGAGAGAAATGGTAATCGCTATTTGATAAGCATTTACTATCCAGATCGTTGCGGACGGCGAAGTTCCCAGGTCGCAGGCGATGGTCGGTAAAGCCACATTGGCGATTGTAACGTCTATCACAGATATTCCAACTCCTAGGGCAGTGGCTAAGATAGCCCAATAACGCTTGGATAACGGTAAACCGTCGTTCTCATTTACAGGTATGGTGTGATTTTGCAGTATCATATAGTCATAATTCATTACTATCAACTAAAAATGGATAGAGTTAAAACTTAAATAAGTTCGGCCCACTCGAATCATTTAGCTCTTTGACATTTTAAAAAAAAGGATATCATTATAAGCGGCTGATTCCAAAAGGTATAACTTTCAATATACCTGTAGCCGTCATACTTATCTACAATGTGTCTGTACTTGTGCGCTGCCAAGAAACTTGACTGATCAGGTAAAAACATATTTGTCTTTATACATAACTGCCTGAGTATGATCACAAAGATAATTTCAAATCAGCGCACCATCAAAAACGTTTGCGACAAATTGAAATTCAATAAATTCAGAGAACTACTATGTTTTTCGAAAAGACGCTTATAATTAAATTGTTATTTTAGATTTTCAATAGTCTAATACAAGCCTCTGAGAAATAAATATTTTGGGGAATATTTGCGTAACAGCGATAGCGAATTAGCAACCGTGCAACTTTCGGCAGTCTGCAATGCTGTGCCGTCAAATAACTCTTTTGGCCACAACTATAAGTTTCTACTAAAATATTAACGTCCGATCAAAATATCACCGAATCTTATCGCAAATGCACCGGGCCAGACCATAAATATATCGGCGGAATCCGGGACGATAGTAGAGTAATCGACTGAACCATTCAAGATGCTTGTCGAATAATTTCACCATAATTCCTACAATAATCATGGATATAAGAGTACCTGCACCAACTACCTGCCATTGCCATGTACCAAAGTAGAAATACCCCCAAGCTACTGCTATAACAACCAGAGAGATATCAACCATGATTTTAGCTTTGGCAAATGGAATATCGGTAGCTTTGCCAACTGCTACTACAATACCCTCACCTGGCATAGTGACTGAGCCGCATCGTATCTCTAAAGAGATGCCTACGGCAAGCAGCACGCACCCCATTAATTGTACCGCCACTTTCCATAATATGGTATTACATACTATGATTGATGTAAGCCACATATTAACATCTAATAGGAAACCGAATACAAAGCCAATAATGAATTGAAAAAATTGCATCCGTGGGAAACCTCGGCGGAGGATGAGAACCTGAAGCCCGATGAAAAGAATGTTCATTATGTATGTATATTCTCCAATCGTAAATTGAGGAGCCATGCCAGCTTCTCCCGCGAGTGTCATAACAAACGGGATGGTAGCAATCACACTACTGCCAAAGTTTGACCGTACACAGAGTGCTACTCCACATGCCATTATGAACAAAGACACGATGAGCAATAAATGTTGCCATGAAAACGAGATGATTCTTTCTTTCATGAAAAAAATAAAATTTGACTGCATAATATCGTTGATTATAAGAAATTTATAAAATTCCTCGATTTAGATATAACAAAATATTGACAACTATAAAACCTTCTGACATCCATTATCTATTACTATATGACATCCTGCTCTATTTTATAATCTCACCATGTCTTTATTTTATATTCATGAATATAGCAAGAAAAACAAGCAACACAGTCCAACATCATTGGACTGTGTTACCGGATATGATTTATTTCCTGTATCCGCATTTAGGACATACACCTTCCTCATTATTCAGCGCCACACCACATAACGGACAACGCTCTATGTTATGCTTGGTCGAAAATTCGGCAGATCCAGCATTCACACCACTGGTGAACGTGATTTTCGCAATGTTCAACTTGTCTTTTAACAAGTCATACACGATTTTAATCATGCCCTCCACGGTCATGGTCTCTTTGGTTACCACCAAGCGGGCTTCGGGATAAGCCGTAGCCAGTTCTGTCTTGAAGGCTTCGCCTTTCATCTTGTTTTGCGGATGACCGTTTTTAATACCTTGTTTCTCATATACGTCAAGTATGACAGGTAATAACGGGTCATCCTTGCGGAGTACCAAGGCATGGTCGAAATTTTTTAATACTTCCCATGCCACTTTTTGGATCTCGTTGCAGGGGTAAACCATGTTCACGCCCTCGTTGATTGTGTCCTCCACTTCAATGGTCAACACGCCTGTGTGCCCATGGAGATACTGCGCTTCACCCTGGAAGCCATAGAACCGATGTGCATATTGCAATTCGAATGTCGTAATACTTCTCATATTAATATTGGTTATTATTTTCACTGCGACAAAAGCAATGAATATTGTTATAATAAACTTCTATGTCAGACTATTCCAAACCAAAAGAACCAGGTCCTATCTGCATTTGATCTATCAGCTTTTAGAAACCAAGAATCTTAATATCTCCATGGAATAATCTTTGTTATCTATTTAATAGTTATATGCAAAGTTCGGAAATCGTGATTATTACTCCATATTCCAAATGGGACTATATTTGGTTTATTACGACATAAATTATACATTTTAGTTTCTTATTTAAAATTTAACAGATTATAGCCAATCTATTCAAATCTATGATTATCTATTGTTTCATTCAGGAATAAGTAAAAAGGAGTGTTTTCTTGATGGGAAGAAAAGAAAAACATTGTTTGAATCTCAAATTTATCACCAAGTGTGGTCTGCATATGATTATAGTAATAATAAAATAAACAGAACTCAATCCGCTTGCTTTTTTATAGCAGTACTGTTTTGAGGACGGGAGTTTCTGGTAGCCAGATATACACCCGAGAGAACCAAGACGATTCCGCCTATCGCGACTGGGGTCACCTCCTCATGTAGGAATATAGTCGCCCCAACCGTTGTGGCAAGAGGATTCAGATAAAGATAGTTGGATGCCTGTATCGTCCCCAGTTGTTTTACGACAATATTCCACAACAGATAACAGGCAGACGAAGCTATGACACCTAAAAAAAGGAGATTGCTCCACACTTCACTGTCCAGCAATACAGCAGGCTTTGTCAATGAAGGCAGAAAAAGGAAAGTGGCAGAATTGTTATTATGCCATAGAAAATATTTTCTGGTGATGAAAGCCGGAGAATATTTCCGGGTGAGACTCCGAATGACAAGGCTGTAAAACGCCCATGACAGGGAAGCCAGAAGAGTCAGTAAATCACCCAAAGGTGATATCCGGAGAATGAAACTTCCGTTGAATATCAGCAAGCCCACACCCAACAGAGCGACAATAGATCCGTATATGAAACCTCTTGAGACCTTTTCCGTCCGAACGGACAATACGGTCAGAACAGCTGTCAATAGCGGGGCCGTACATATGATGAAAGAAACATTTGACGCCTGTGTCAGCCCCAGTGCCATGTTCTGTAAAAAGAAGAACAGGGAACCACCCAATACTCCGCCACCCGCCAGGCATAGCTCATCTTCAGATTACGGGCAAAAAAACTATGGGAGGAGATAGGACACACAGCAACATAAGCCAGCAAAAAACGGAAGAGGAAAATCTCCTGGGGAGACAGACCATGAACTATTAGAACCTTGGTGGAAATAAAAGTCATTCCCCATACCACGACGACCATAACAGCGGTCAGATGATAAAATATATGTTTCATTGCAATTAAAATATCATTAGGGTCCACTAAAAAAACGCAATAGTTATTTGAAATACTTGAAATATAATTTGTTATAGAGGTCTTCCGAGAGAACGGATTTGAAACTGTAGATTTGCATCATACTAAATATGATAGCAGATGCATCAAGATCAATACGTTTTCTCACAGTTGGTATCATTCCTTGACCGAAGTAAATTTAATCGCATCGTTGCTAAGTATGGTGGAGACAAATACGTGAAGCACTTCACATGCTGAAATCAACTACTAGCTTTGATGTTCGGGCAACTCTCAAACAGAGGAAGTCTACGCAACCTTATTATTGCATTGGAAGCCCATCAAGGGAAAACATACCATTTAGATCTTGGGAAAAATGTAACCAGGAGCAATTTATCCAAAGCGAATCAAAATAGAGACTACCGTATTTTTGAATCTCTTGCTTATTACATGGTTGTAACAGGCACAAAAAAAACTCTAAACTAGTATCTTTAATCTCAGTGGTAATGTTTATGCTTTCGATTCTACAATCATTGACTTGTGTTTGGTTGTATTTTGGTGGGCAAAATTCCGTAAGAAAAAAGGAGGTATTAAAATACATACACTATATGATATAGAAACTCAAATACCTGCATTTTTCCATATGACTACAGTTTCGGTTCATGATAGCAAAGCTATAAATTGGAAACGCCGTTTACCCAGAAATATACTCTCTGATGCAATTGGCGAACTCAGTATTTATAAAAGTACCAAGGACTATCCTACTCACAGACGAAAGGTTTGTTTTTGGGATGAAGAACAAAAACGTAAGTTTACATTCCTTACCAATGCTATAGATTTATCTCCGCTACAAATTGCAGAACATTATAAAAAACAAGTGGCGGATTGAACTTTTCTTTAAATGGCTTAAGTAACATATGAAAATAAAGAGATTCTGGGGTAACACAGAGAATACCGTAAGAACACAAATATACTATGCAGTCATTGCCTATTGCCTTGTAGCAATTATTCAGCATGATATGGAAATTGTAAACCACTTATGAGATTCTTCAGACCCTGAGCATATCACTAACAGATAAAACCAAACTTAGAGACCTCTTTGACAAAACTCATTTCAATAATGACAAAGAACGATGCGGTTTTAGTAAACCAAGTTTATTTAATTTTTAACTGTCCGCTTTTTAGTGGACAATAATGTTCAAGCATATTTAATTCTGATGTACATACTTTTTTGCTTACAGACAAATTGATACATTCCGGACGAATATCCCGGCTCCTTGGAACAGACTTCCATCCATACCAGTCTGTATGACAACAGGCTTTTTCAATCCACACCAGTTCAAGGCATAAGGCCCAAAAGTATATAATATATACTGCCATATAGTTTGCCGAATGTAAAGAAAAGCAATCCGACTTTAACATATTCACGTTAAAGCGGTGCAAAAATAAGAAAATAATGAAAGGTAAACACAGATGGGGTCAGGTATTTTCATACATTGTCTCAACTATAGTAGATATTGTCTGTTTTAATAGACTTGAGATATACATAACCTATTCCGGAGTGTTGAGAAGCTCGAACTACCCTGTCACAGGATTGTAGAAGAGGGCAAGCTGGTACAGCTTTCCATAGGCTCCACTGTTGCTGGCCCTGTATATGGATGCAAAATTCAGCCATCCTTTTACCTAAAGTTTCTGATAGATGCCCATCTGTCCTAGGAGTCCATGATGTTGAAAGTCTGGTAATTGGGTTTCAACCGGGTTGTGAATTCACCGGTGTAGGAAAAACTGCTGTTTCCCTGCTTGCCTTTCTTGGTCGTGATCACAAATACTCTGACCATGGCTTTAGCTCTATAAATGGATGTGGCGGATCCGTCTTTCAGAATCTGGAAGCTTTCTATGTCGTCGGGATTCAGTCCTGCTATGCACACGTTTTTTGGGTGCTGCACCAAAGGCGCCCGAAATATTCTGGATGGACACACCAGCGGAACGTCCCTCCAGCCCCCTGCTTATGTCGGCCATACCATCGATTTTGACATCCGAAGCGGAGAGTTTATCTGCCGCACCAGTAAATAACCGTTTGTTTGTAGCAACCATATCGGTAACCACCACTTCCTCTAGCATCCCAGAACTGGCTTCTTTTTCAGGAGAAGACAATAGATCCTTTTACAGACTGTAACTTATCATCTTTCCAATGATCCCGACAGGATGAATAAACTTTCCTAGTTTAATTCCATTGATGTATATAAGTTTGTAGCCTTCTTGCTGAAAGCAGGTAAGGTTAGGAGATAACATTTAATATTTTAAGACTTATGGCAACAGTTTAAAACAGTATTAGTAAAAGGAAGAAGTACTCGAAACGGCAGATTCCCCTTGG
>ENA-OQCK01000775-OQCK01000775.1-human-gut-metagenome-genome-assembly--contig:-NODE-775-length-14809-cov-3.215706_pt1 | contig 14809 bp, 20 predicted proteins | sample MGYA00242498_ERZ504578 | MGnify/ENA primary metagenome ERZ504578 (study PRJEB26092, sample SAMD00036229) | human gut metagenome | host: Homo sapiens | study: EMG produced TPA metagenomics assembly of... | reverse complement strand
TAAGTATGTATGCCCGGCAAGTTGTCTCTTATATGTAACACTTGAGTTGGTTTAGATGAAAAATAAATTAGAAAAACAGCTACGTTCTTTTTATTGACTTTGATTATTCAAAGCGAACGATCGACAGGTTCATCGTTGGATGATTAGTTCTGATTCTGCCGAAGAGAAAGAGACAGCACTTCGTAATCTATGGTTCAAGACAAAAGGAAAGGCTGAGCACGATATGAGTATTCGTTTCGGCAGGTATTGGATAAAATCGGAATTGAATACACTCCAATGGTTACAGATGTAAATCGCTGGAATTTGTGGAAATCTGTTGCGGCAGCTGCTGTTATTGTCGTTCTATCTGTGACAGCTACTTTGTGGATAAGCTACAATCATTTTGACAGAGACAACATTGCAATGGTGGAACATTATGTGAATAATGGAACCAGAGAGACAATCAGCCTGCCGGACGGGACTACCGTACATCTGAACTCCGGTTCACACGTGTTTTATCCTGAAAATCTCGAGGGCAAAACCCGAACGATTTATTTGATAGGAGAGGCTGAGTTTAAGGTAGCAAGAAATCCGAAGAAACCTTTCATCGTGCGATCATCAAACATGGCGATAACTGCTTTGGGAACAGAGTTTAATGTGAAAGCTTATCCGGAAGAAGATGTAATAACTGCTTCTTTGATCGAAGGAAAAGTACGAGTAGATTGTAATGATACGATTAGTTATGTTTTAACTCCCGGTTATCAGGTTGTGTATAACAAATGTACGGATGACTGCCAAATGCTGACTGCAAACATGAAAGATGTGACGGCATGGATGCGGGGAGAACTTGTGTTCGATAAGGTTACTCTCACCGAAATTGTGCGGACGTTGGAACGTCATTATGGAATCACATTCCATATCTCAACAAAGAAATCCAATCAAGATCGTTATAATTTTGTTTTTAGAAAAGATGCCACTTTAGAAGAAACATTGGAAGTGATGAAGGTTGTCATTGGTCAATTCGATTATCGATTGGAAGACAGTATCTGCTATATTATCTGGTAGAGAAAAACAATAAATATTTTTTTGTTAAACTTAAAATCTAATATGCTTATGTAGAAAAATATCCGGAAGAGGCTCCACCCTCTCCGGATATGAAATAATTTTTAGCCTTAAAACAAATAAGCAACTTGTTGCTTATTTAAGAAATGAGAAAAAATACATGATTTAAAACTAAAAACGTCGTAAAGATATGAATTTATATCTGGAAAACACTGGAAAAGGTATATTAATAACTTTTCTACTATTAATCGGGTCAATGCTTTATGCCCAAAACAATAGTAAAATAACAATAAAAAAAGAAGAATATCTCATTGCAAACAGCTTTAGCGGATATTAGGGAACAGACCAAGATGTCTGTATCTTACAACAGTTCCCAACTACCTAAAACAAGAATATCTTTAGATATAAACAACCAGTCTTTGGATCAGGCACTGAAAACTATTCTTGCCGGAACAGGGTTCACATATACCGTAAAAGATACTTATATAATGATTATTCCGGAGCAGACTGCTAAAAAATCTAAAAGCAGAAATGTGGTGGGTAATGTAGTGGATGGAAAAGGTGCTCCGCTAATTGGAGTTACTGTGGTCGAAAAAGGGACCGGCAACGGAACTGTAACCAATATGGAAGGTAACTATCATATCACTACACAAGGTGCCACACCTGTATTGGTATTTTCCTATATCGGTTATCAGTCAAAGGAGATAGTTGTAAAAGAAAATACTATTAACATTGTATTGGAAGATGAATCTCAGGCACTAGACGAAGTGGTTGTTACGGCTTTAGGTATCAAGCGTGCTGAAAAAGCACTTTCCTATAACGTACAGACTGTAAGCAATTCCGAACTAACCGTGGCTAAGGACGCTAATTTCATGAACAGTTTAAACGGTAAGGTCGCTGGTGTCAACATCCAGAAGAGTTCCTCTGGTGTGGGCGGTGCTACACGTGTCATCATGCGTGGTTCCAAATCTATCGTCGGAAACAACAATGCTTTATATGTAGTTGATGGTATGCCCATCGGAAACCCTTCACGGGGTGTCATCCAAACAGAATATGGTGCAGTGGCCGGTAGTGAAAGTATCTCCGACTTTAACCCCGATGACATTGAAAGTATCTCTGTGCTGACAGGTCCTTCAGCAGCAGCTCTTATGGTGCAGCTGCAGCCAACGGTGTGATTCTGATCAACACCAAGAAAGGTAGTGAGGGAAAGATGAAAATTAACTTTTCATCCAATACAGAATTCTCTAAACCGATGATATCACCGGAGTTCCAAAATAGCTATGGCAACCGAGATAATTCCTATCGTAGTTGGGGAGAGAAACTAGCTACACCTTCTTCATTTGATCCCATGGACTTTTTCAAAACTGGTATGAATACCATTAACTCGCTGAACATTTCTTCGGGCACGAAAACTAACCAAACGTTCATCTCTTTGGCTTCTACCAACTCCAAGGGTGTCATTAAGAACAATGAATATTACCGTTACAACTTCTCTTTCAGAAATACTGCGCTAATGTTGGATGACAAGTTACACGTAGATTTGGGGGCTAGTTATGTCATTCAGGCTGAGCAGAACATGATTTCAGGCGGACGTTACTTCAACCCGTTATTTCCGCTCTATCTGTTTCCCCGTGGCGAGGACTTCGAAAATGTGAAAATATTCGAGCGTTATAACGAAGAACGTCGTTTCCCCACAGAACTGGGAATATGGCGATCAGGACTTTCCTTTGAAAATCCTTATTGGATTATCAACCGCGAAATGTTTCCCACCAAGAAAAGCCGTTACATGCTTCATGCCAGAGTACAATATGACATATTCGACTGGTTGAATATTGCTGGACGTGTGCGCCTGGATAAGACTCACTCTACCGAAGAACGTAAACTTCATGCTTCTACACTCGAGCTTTATACAGGTTCTTCCAAGGGTAGTTACACGAATAAAAGAGGAGTTCTACACTCAAACCTATGCTGACGTGATGGCTAATATTAACAAACGGTTCGGTACAGACTTTTCACTGACGGCCAACGTGGGCGGTAGCTTTGAAGATCATTATACACGTAGTATTGATGTAGGCGGCAAACTGATGACGGTGCCCAATCTCTTCTCGCTGGCCAATGTGGAACCCGCTTCAGGTAAAAGAGACCAAGGATACCTGCGTACACGCAACGTTGCCTTCTTTGCCAGTGCGGAGCTAGGTTGGAAAAACATGCTCTATTTGTCTGCTACAGGACGCTGCGACTGGGCCTCTCAATTGGTCAGCAATGGAGATACTCCCTGCATCTTCTACCCATCCATCGGTCTGTCAGGTATCATTAGCGAAATGGTGAAACTGCCTGAATTTATTTCTTATTTAAAGTTACGTACATCCTATACAGAGGTAGGATCGCCTATTACGCAGACGGGTATCACTCCCGGTACGGTGACCGACCCAATGTCGGGCGGCGTTATTAATCCGATTTCCACGTATCCGTATCCCGATTTCAAGCCGGAACGAACCAAATCCTATGAAGTAGGTATCAATGCCCGTTTTTTGAACGGACGAATTTCTTTTGACGGAACTTTCTACCAATCCAATACGTATAACCAGACTTTTCTTTCGGTCATGTCTCCTGCAACCGGTTATTCAGGTTTCTATGTTCAGGCTGGTAACGTGCGCAACCGAGGTGTGGAAATGACATTGGGCTACAACGATACGTTTGGCAAGGTGAACTACTCTACCCATTTGACTTATACAGCCAACCAAAACAAGATCGTAGAAATGGTACACGATTATCGCAATCCTATCGACAACTCACTGGTAAATATAACTGAATTGACTTTGAAGGAAGCTGGTGATGTATACCTGCGTGAAGGCTATTCCATGTCCGATGTCTTTACTACAGGCATTTTACAGCGTGGCAGAGACGGCAAGCTCGTTGAAGAAGGAAACGGTTATCAGGTTGACCGCAGCCAACGTATCCGTTTGGGATCGGCCGATCCTACTTCACCATGGGATGGCGTCATGACATCAACTACAAGAATATCTCACTGGGGTTGATGATTACCGGACGTTTTGGAGGTATCGTCACATCGCAGACACAGGCATTCATGGATGCATTCGGTGTGTCCAAAGTATCAGCCGAGGCTCGCGACAACGGCGGTGTGATGTTGGACGGACACCGATATGATGCCGAACGCTATTACAATACTGTGGGTGGACAAGGGCTGATGAGTTACTACACCTACGATGCCACCAACGTCCGTCTGCAAGAACTTTCGTTGACCTATTCGCTGCCGAAGAAATGGTTGGGTGATGTTTTCAACAATGCCACTATCTCCTTCGTGGGACGTAATCTCTTCATGTTCTACCGTAAGGCTCCGTTCGACCCCGACATGAACGGTTCTACAGGTACGTATAACCGCAGCGATTTTTTCATGGCTCCCAGCTTAAGGAACTTAGGATTTAGTATTAAGTTTAGCTTGTAACAATTAATATATTCAATTTATGAAAATACAGATAAAAAAGATAGTGGGGGTACTATTGGCATGTGCAGGATCATGACAAGCACCTCATGCGCGGATTTTGAAGAGATAAATAAAAACCCGTATCTTCCTGACAAAGACATGGAGCAGAAAGACGGTGTGCTTAACGGTGCCTATATGCCGAATTTAGAAAAACATATTATTCCCGTACCGCTCAAAACTGATAACACAGACTTGACCAACGCTTATCAGATTTCCATCAACCTGTGCGGTGACTCGTGGATAGGGTATTTCTCGCCACGTGACAACAAATGGAACGAGGCGTCCAACACCACTACGTTCTTCTTTTCGGAAGGCTGGGTGAACTTGATGTATGAGTATGCTATCACCAACATCTTTGCTCCCTGGATCCAACTGAAGAATATCAACATGAGTGGCGAAAACCCCAATAAAGAGATGTACGCTATTGCACAGATATCTAAGATTATGGGACTGCATCGTTCTACTGACAAGTTTGGCCCATCCCTTACAAACAGGTGGGAAACGGTTCGTTCACTGTGGAATATGATTCTCAGGAATCGGTGTATCGCTCGTTCTTTGAAGAACTGGACGAAGCTGTCACCGTCCTGTACGACTTTTATATGAAAGCCAACAATACCGTCCCCATGGCTTCGGACGTAGTGTATGAGGCGACGTGACCAAGTGGATACGTTTGGCCAACTCACTGATGTTGCGACTTGCTATCCGTGTACGCTATGCTGATGAGGTATTGGCACGCACATACGCTGAAAAGGCTATCAAGAACCCAATTGGCGTAATGGAAAGCATAGACGATATGGCAAAAATGAATAGAGGAGCTAATTTGCAGACAAAACATCCGATGTACCAGATTGCAGACCCGGTCAGTACAACGATAGTCGCATGGGAGCCACTATTCAATGTTATATGAAAGGATATGCAGACCCGCGTATCTCCAAATATTTTCAGGATCAAGGAAAGAACGCTATACGTGCCGGCTTACCGGTTACTCAAAAAGTGTATGACGGAGCGTCATTGCCCAACATTTCGGAAGACGATCCTGTGTATTGGATGAGGGCTTCAGAAGTAGACTTTCTGCGGGCAGAAGGTGCCTTAGCAGGTTTCGATATGGGGGGCGGAACTCCTCAACAATACTATGAATCGGGCATTCGGAAATCTTTTGCCGAATGTGGCGCAAGTATTGGCTCTTACCTGAACAGTACCACTCCTCCGCTGGCCTTTACAGATCCGGTGAATGCGGCCTACAACTATGCAGCGCCCAGTATCATTACCGTGAAGTGGAATGAGGCGGATGATGTAGAGAAAAAATTGGAACGTATTATTACACAAAAGTATCTGGCCCTCTTCCCCGACGGTCAAGAAGCATGGAGCGAATGGAGACGTACAGGATACCCGCGCCAGATTCCTCCGGTGAACAACTTCACTAACTCTGACGTGAAGAAAAGTGACGGTCACAAGGATGGCGTACGCCGTATTCCATATCCGCGCAATGAATACGAACACAACGGCGAAAACCTTCAAAAAGCCATCCAACAATATTTGGGAGGCATAGATAAGGCTTCCGTAAATGTATGGTGGGACAAAAAAGAAAAAAAGTAACTCTTAAACGATACAGAAATGATGAATAACATAAAAAAATGCTTCGTTTTATCACTCATGGCAAGTTTCATGTTTCATGTACTGACATTGAAACTATCGACTTGGAAAAAGAAGCCGTGAAAGATCTGTATGAGAATCGTGATAAAGATAAATGGGCTGAGGAAGATGCCCAGAAACAACAGAATTATGAGGACTCTGTACGCATAGCCGAGGAGAACAAACGCCTCTATGAACTCTACCTTGCAGATTTAAGGGAGTACAAAGAAACCAAGCATCCGGTGATGTTCGGCTGGTTCAACGCATGGAGTGCTGAAACTCCGGGCGAATACTCCAATCTGACGTTGATTCCCGACAGTATGGATATCGTTTCTATTTGGGGAAATTGTTTCAACATTAATGAAAAACGTCTGAAACAGATGAGAGAGGTGCAGAGTAAAGGTACCAAGGTCATTGTGGGTTGGATCGTAGAAAACGTGGGTAACGGACTTAGTAATATTCCTGAAGGCGGATGGTCTGATGACCCGACAACAGGTATCAAGCAATACGCACAAGCCATTTTGGACTCCATCGCCAAGTATGGATACGACGGCTTCGATATTGACTATGAACCTTCCTATGCCTCTCCTTTCAAACCAGGCAATCACTGTGGCGACTGGACAAACGACTGGACAGACTACAGGCCTATCATCTCTTGCAGCTCGTATGACAATAAAGAATATGAAAATCTTTTCTTTCAAACATTACGCAATGGTTTGGACAAATTAGAAGCCAAAGACGGCAAGAAGAAGATTCTGAACATCAATGGCTCAATCCACTATCTATCCCCGGAAATGGCACCTCTCTTCTCCTACTTTGTGGCACAATCCTATAATGGTAGTTATAGTGGATGGACATCCAGAATAACCAACCGTTTGGGGAATGATGTGAAAGACCAGATTATCTATACAGAGACATTCGAAAGCGGACAAGCCAACCGGATAAGTTTTGAAAATTATGCAAACTTTGTTGTTAACAACCTCAACCGGGAAGCTGGTGGTATCGGTGCTTATCACATTAATGCAGATTCATTTGACAAAAACGAATATCGTTATGTACGAAATGCAATTTCCATCATGAATCCTCCTATCAAGTAATATAATCACTTTATAAACCAAAAATAATATGAAGAAACATATAGCATTATTATTCCTGTCCTTAGGCTTTTTCACCGCTTGCGACATGGTCAGTGGTGAAGGAGAAGGTGCTGACAATGCGGTCTACATGGGTAACACCAACAGTAGCGGAGTAATCTCGATGGTGGTAAGCAACGATAAAGGTGGCAGTTCTGTAATCACTCCCCGATTAGCCAACATTACCGACCAGCCAGTGGAAATAACGGTAGAAGTGGACAAACAACTGTTGGAGGAGTATAACACCAAAGCCGGTCTGACGCTGGAACCTATGGCAATAGAAGACTTTGTATTCATCACCAAGGACAAGAAAGAAACACACGGAAAAGCTGTGGTGACTATTGAACCCGGACAGTACAACGCCAGCGTGGAGATAAAGATCCCCAAATAGATGAAACCAAGTATCCCTACAGTAAGCGTTTTGCTATTCCGGTATCCATCACTAGCTCTTCCAAATATAAGATACTGAGCTCGCCGGACTTTACTATCATCCGTCTGAGCCGCGAGCTGGTTACTTCCGTCGGACAATTCTCACGTGCAGGAAGTATCGCACTGGTACCCAATGCAGAGCTGAGAAAGCCTATGGATAATTGGACCATGCAGGTGAGTATGCTTTACCCGAGAATGACTAATAGTAATCAAACCGTCATGTCGATCCAATCCGGTACGGGCGATTTTTATACCCGTATCACCAACGACAAAGGTATCCAGATCAAGAACGGACGCGATGGAGATGATACTTGGACCAACAAGCCCTTATCTAACGGGAAATGGCTGAACATCAGCCTTGTTCACAGGAATGCTTCCAGTATCTCGGTTTATGTGAACGGAGAATTACAGAAGACGTTCGAAACCTCGCCTATCTATTTTTCGGACATGAAGAAGTGCTGTCTATTTATAGGCAACACTCAATATACTAATGTTTATATTCGCGAAGCACGCATGTGGAACAGGGCATTGACCGACGGAGAAATCATAGATAAGGAATATTTGCCTCAAGATCCAACAGATCCCAACCTGATTATGTACATGCCTTTCAACACTGTAGAGAACAATGAAATGAAAGAACTGACTGGCAATTGGGAAATCTCAGACTTTCGCACATTGTATATGGGATGAAGATCCTCCCAAAATATCATATGTAGAGAATGTACAATTCCCGGCCGAAGACTGATAATTGTAGAATAGCTCTCCTGTTCGTGTAACAAATTAAAATCGAAACAAATGAAAAAAATAATTCAATTGCTGTATATACTGTTTGCCGTAGCTGCCTTTTCGGCTTGTAGCGATGACAATCAGGGAGAAGTGGTAAGCCAGGACTTGTCTTATCAGCTCGATGCAAACTATGTATTTGTAGATATTCCGGAAAAGTTTCTGTTTGATCCTTCCAACATTTTATATCTGGAAGGTAAGACCGTGATGAAACTGAATGCCAAGAGCGATGGAAAACAGACTACGATAACCGAAGGAACCGAGTTCACCTTTAATGTAAAATTGAAAAAGGCTTTGAACCAAAATGTCAAAGTGCGTCTCAAAAAGAACCTCGACTTGTTGGAAGGACATACTTTGACAGAGTTTCCGGACGAGGCATTCGAATTGAATGATGCCATCATAACTGCCGGAAGTAGAGAGGGGACAATTACTCTTAATATCACTAATCCAGATATATTGAACAAACTACCGGGATACGTTCTTCCACTTCGCTTGGAATTTGTAGATGCAGTCAGTGGAGTGAAAATATCGAAACAGAGCTACAACGTGTTAATAGAGATAAATCTCAAATTGGAGAAAGACAATATTGATCCTTCTAATGATGAGATTACTGGAGAGTATTTCAATAACAACGTTGTTTTTGAATCAAATAAAAAGCGATGGTTTGGAATTTCTGTATGATGGAAAAAACTCTGGCAATACGTGGTACCCTAATAAGATTACTTTCCTGACGATGACTTTCCCGGAGCTCACAAGAATACTGGGTGTCAGAATCAACTTTGACACCGGTTACTACAGTCTTGGAAGTTTGAACGTGTATGCAGACGAAGGTAACGGATTCATTTCATATGGCAAACTCACCAGAAATGCTAATGGCACCATATATCTGAAGTTCAAGGAACCCGCTGACATACGTGCTCTCAAGTTTGATGGAATGTTGACCACTAGCGGTGGTACAGGACCGGACATCTACGAAATCACATTCATCAAATAGTGTGAATTGACAGAAAGAATGCAAATTACACAAAAAATTATTCTGAGACTGTCAACAGTACATCCATTAATGTAATTTGCGTAATTTGTGTTCTTTCTTTTTATTATTGCTTACCTGTTTATACCTAACTATATGTTTAACATACTATCTAATATTACTCTACGAAATATTACCACTGCCGGAGTGGTTCTCACAGTTGTGATATACCTTTGTACATCTTGTAGGAACAACCATGCCGAAGTGGAACGCATAATCCGCAATCATCTTGAACCCATCAAAGAGCTATATGCTCTCGCCCTACAGACGGGCGAAGTTACCCTGCCTCTTGGCGGCAAATATCCGCATGTTACCTATCCAGTTCCGGGAGGTACGGAAACCCCTATCAGCAATGTATGGATTGTAAATGGCAACTATATGGGCAAAACATACGAATGCCACGGATGCGACTCGTGCATGAAGTGCTATCAAGATGCCGGCTGATAACATATAACATCGTTCGTAGAGACAGTACTTCAGTTAGGAGCACCGTATGCCTCACAGAAAAAGGAAAACAATACTTAATCGAACGACATATTTCCGGATTTCACCCTATTATCAATGCCTGGCGCCGAAGAGAGCAACTGGAAGTAGTACTGGTGGCCAAAGAAAAGTTTGACTTGGAGATACACCCCTCGGACACTACGGAAATCTATCATTGTAAGGTACACCGAAAACTCGAAATTACTCCCTTCATCGAAGCATTGGTGCTACCGGCAAAGAGAACCAACCGGATTATGTGCGCAAACTTCGTGTAGACCTTAATAACAAAGAGTACCCTATGGTAACTTACATCGAAATGGAGCCATAAAAAATATTTTCTATTTCTCAAACAAAACACAGTTTTTCAATACTCATATTAAAACTTTTGGGCAATTTTGTCTAAATGAAATAAATATCTTATGTAAAGCTTTACACAAATTTTCCAAATGGATAAAACAAAGCTTGCGTACCCAATCGTTTTTCGGAACAACAGAGAATATTGTATATACACAGATATGAATTGCGGTCTGTGACTACTTGCTACTTATCATCATTAGTATCCACTAATAGGACATCTACTAAAACCCTCCTGTTTTATTAGGGCACTAATATTATCCCACCATTATAATCAAGTAAAATAATGATTTTTCATAATCATCTGATAATCAATGTACATCACAAATATATTAGTTTTATTTGAAACTATTGTTCAAAACGACTATCTTTGTGCAAAGATTAAGATATAGATAAAAGATTTGACTATGAAATATGATATTTCCTATATGACAACAGAGGCTGTAAGCCTGCTTAAATCACTGATTAGCATCCCTTCCATCAGCCGGGAAGAAACCCAAGCTGCGGATTTTCTGCAAAACTATATTGAAATGGCAGGTATGCAGACCGGACGCAAGGGAAATAATGTGTGGTGCCTCAGTCCGATGTTCGATTTGAAAAAGCCCACTATCCTGCTTAACTCTCACATTGACACCGTAAAACCTGTCAACGGTTGGAGAAAGGATCCGTTCATTCCCCGCGAAGAAAATGGCAAATTGTACGGCTGGGCAGCAACGATGCCGGCGCCAGCGTTGTTTCGTTATTACAGGTGTTCCTGCAACTATGTCGCACTTCGCAGAAATACAACCTCATCTATCTTGCCTCGTGCGAAGAAGAAGTTTCAGGTAAGGACGGAATTGAAAGTGTATTGCCGGGACTTCCTCCTGTCTCATTCGCCATAGTGGGCGAACCGACGGAGATGCAGCCCGCCATTGCCGAAAAAGGCTTAATGGTGTTAGACATCACTGCAACAGGTAAAGCCGGACACGCGGCACGCAATGAGGGAGACAATGCTATCTACAAAGTATTGGATGACATCGCCTGGTTCCGTGACTATCGTTTTGAAAAGGAATCTCCGCTACTAGGTCCGGTGAAGATGAGCGTCACGGTGATTAATGCAGGTACTCAACACAATGTCATTCCCGACAAATGTTCTTTCGTCGTCGACATCCGGAGCAACGAACTTACTCAAACGAAGAACTGTTTGCGGAAATCAAGAAACATATTTCCTGTGACGCCAAAGCGCGTTCATACCGCCTCAACTCTTCACAAATTGATGAAAAACATCCGTTTGTTCAGAAAGCAGTAAAGCTTGGCCGTGTTCCTTTCGGTTCTCCAACTCTGTCTGATCAGGCATTAATGTCCTTCCCTTCGGTAAAGATCGGTCCGGGACGCTCTTCACGTTCGCATACAGCAGAGGAATATATCATGCTGAAAGAGATCGAAGAAGCTGTCGGAATTTATCTGGAGTTATTGGATGGGCTTCTGATTTAGTTACATCAATGTATATACAAATTACTTTCTATAAAAATATCCTATCGGGCGTATTCAATCTCGCATATAAAGAAGAAAAAAGCGAACGTTTCTTGCACAAACGTGTTCCATGTTATTAATAAACTTTTGAGGGGTTTATTAATAACGGTATCTAAGTTTATTATAAACTCTCAAATCCAAGAGAAAGGTTATTCCTGTGATTTTTAACAACAAAAAAGGCTGCAAACCCTACAAAGATTCGCAGCCTTTAGTTTATACCAAGGTTCTTACAGCTTAACTACTGTAAGGAGTTTCTATTCCACTGTTGCAATATTGCACTATTTTCTTTTCCATTCTTCTTTAGTTCCGTTCTTTACTCATCACTATTCTCCTACAAATATACAAAATAAAAAGAGCTTTTCCAAAAGTATCCGGTCCAATAAAAGAACATACCCCACCGTCTGTCTACCTTTCTCTTTTATCCAAACAAGACTAGAATTAATTAAAGTAAAGATTATGAGCAAAATAGCAGTATATCACCCCTCTTCTATTTTGTCCCCCGAAAAAATTGGAAAATATAAAAAAGAACCGTACATTTGTCTCAATATCAAATACCAATAAACACAATGAAAACATCAATACTATTAAAAACAACGGCCTCTAAAACACAAATCAATACCATTTTCAACTAATAAAAATAGAATTATGAAAAAAAGAATTTTATTATTATGCGTATTTTGCATCACTCTAGGTTTCACCTACGCACAAACTTCCGATCGGCATATTACAAACAAGGTTACTGTTGCTGTCCGTACATACGAAACGGAAACGATTGCCCTTATTAAAGCTGATAATCTGAAAAAAGCATGGAAGGCATCATATATCCATGTAATTTCAGTAATCCCCAGACCAATCTTAAAGCCTTTATGCGACTGGAAAAGCTATTGACAGAGGATCCCATGTTACATAACCCGGAAAATACATTGATAATCTGTAATGATGAAAATGAAGAATTTGTAAAAGAAGCCGCAACAGGATATAATATCGTGAAATTGCCAGCATTAGGTTCTGCCGGATCCATGATTATTGAAGGGACAATAAAACCTCTGACAAAAGAAGATAACGAGCCGGAATACGACTTCAAATTTACATCAGAAAAAAGTATATAACTTTTTGACTGTAGAAAAAAGGTTAAGCCGATCATTGATAATTCAGATTATCAAATCAAAATAGTTCCTTTGAAAACTACAGGATTCAAGTATAAAACCGGAATTCTGTAGTTTTCTATTTACACAAAATAGTGAAAATGCCCTAGAAATAGATTTTTTTATTTTTCTTCCCGGAAGAAACTTGATAATCCTTCACTCTTATATTAAAATATGATTTAGCCTTTCCATCATCATTAGAAGGCAATAGTTCCTTATCCTTTGCATGTGGCAATTCAAGGATATCAATTTCCTTCACATTTTTCTTCAATTTTGGGAATAAAAGACTGATATAAATATATTTATGATTAAATCCTTTGACAGCCAACAGCCTACCCATCGGAGCTCCACCATCATATCCCCGTACATTATACTCATCGCCACTTTTTCTTATCGATAATCTTAATCCCGGACTATAATACAACCATTGCCAGTCCCAATAAATAGGTTGTATGAAATGTCACTTTAGTATCATTCTTTCTCCTTTCAATCGAATATAAAGAAGGACTTGTAGACATCCCATTTTCATACGCTTTCTCATACACTTCTTCAGGAACTATAACTATACTATCGCTTGGAAGCATATAGGCTTGTGCATATAATTCTTTATCACGTTTCTTCTTTTGCTCATATTCTTTCAACCGCTGTTCACCTCTTTTTACTCGTTCACTTTTCTCTGATCTAACCACTTTGAATGTCTCTGTCTGGAGTTGCTTCACTAACAACGGCATTGTCTCACGCATAACAATCAATGAAGCCTCTTTATATTTCTTACCTACGGGAGATTCATAAAATGCAGCAACAGCTTTTAATTCTTCCAAAGTTAAATGCTTCTCATAAACAGGCATATACATTTCAAACACCTTACTTTCTATTTTCTCTTTCCAGTTTTTAGAAAACTCATTCCAATAAGCCTCATCCTTTTCCGGCGCATTTAATTTCATCACAGATGTGATTTTTGGAAGAAGTCATCCGTAGTAGCCGAAGCACCGGAAAGTACCATAATCTTTTTCAACGTTTCTTTGTACTCATCTGTCGCATTTGTATTTTGTGCAGAAGCTGGTAAAATTAAAGTAAACAGTGCAATTATGCACATCATTACTTTGGGAAGGAAAATGTTTTTCATAATTATCTGATTTTATTTATTTTGATTCCATATTTTATTTTGCATTTCCTACAAAGATACACATTAAATCTATATCATTTAATAGAATAGTACAATCAATGAGGCTACTATCCGGCTGCCCTGCAATGTATAGATAAACGAAATATCCCCTATTCATCCCTAATTATAACATTCATCCCCTCTCTTATCAAAATGGCTTTGAACAATTCATTTCATCTTTTGATATGATATTATTATCTTTTCTCACATACTTCGTTCATTTTTCGTAATTAACGCTATCTTTGCAATAGGTCGCTAAATCTACATAAGACTTTCAAAATACATAATATACGAATATGAAAAAGATTTTATTTTTATATATCATTCATCTAGGATTTGCCCTACAACCCATACAAATTCAAGCTTGTTGTCTCGACAATGAGGCTGTTCTCGCCAATGGGACTGCCATTATTCTACAATCACCTAAAGTGGACAATACCAAACCATTCAGTTCATCAAAGATTTCTACGCAAGCTACGTTTTTGGAACAAAGAATTATGTTCCGGCAGTAAAAAAGCATTTGTACAGCCAAATTGCAAAAGCAGCTGAAAGATAACTACGAGTATGACGGCGAAGGATATGCGATATGGAACTTCC
>ENA-OQCK01000774-OQCK01000774.1-human-gut-metagenome-genome-assembly--contig:-NODE-774-length-14814-cov-3.372711_pt1 | contig 14814 bp, 14 predicted proteins | sample MGYA00242498_ERZ504578 | MGnify/ENA primary metagenome ERZ504578 (study PRJEB26092, sample SAMD00036229) | human gut metagenome | host: Homo sapiens | study: EMG produced TPA metagenomics assembly of... | reverse complement strand
AGCGAATTATTTTTTCATTTTGTAATAAATTTTTACTTTTTATAAAATTGATAATATTGTATTTTAATCAATAGCCACAAAGAAGTACCGAAATTATTAATAGTATAACAAATTGGAGAATTAATAGTGACTCTAATTTTGCAATAATTAAAACCACAAACAAAATTAGGAAGATAGATAATAAATATATATTCTCAGATTTAATACGAACACCATATATATTATATACATAAATATACATAGCTATAGCATAAACTATCGTTGTAATGGATCTTCCTATAGCCAACCCAACCAATCCTCCTAGTAGAAATAATGGAATCTGAACTAATAATTGCATAAAAACTTTTATCAGTGATATGTACATAAACCTTTTGGAGTGCCCAAAAGCTAATGGTACATAATATAGACACCATGACATCACCATAAACAATGAACCAAAAAGTATCCAATGAATAAAATTTCTATATCAAGAAATTCAGCAGAGAGAAACATTCGAATCAATAAAGAAGAAAAAACAATCATAAAAGCTAATATAGGCGCAATTAATAAGGTCGCAACATACATTTGGGAATTTACAGTTGCATTCATGTTTTCTCTATTATTGCAGTACTTTGACAATTTAGGATAATAATCATTAGCAATAGCTACAAATATCATATTTATAGACATAGCACTAATTGACATACCTGCTTGATATAATCCAACATCTGGAATAGAACCTTTCATTCGAATAACTATATTCAAAACATTAGAAACTATAGAATCAATCAAATAAGAAAGAACTAACATAATTCCCAATATTATCATAGGATATCCTTGGGTGACAGTTTCTTTTATAGTATATTTATCTCGTTTATATGGAGCTATGTCGCGGCTAAAATTCCATGATATAATGAGTGATAAGAAAGCACATAATACAATTGCATACGGAACACCTCTTAAGCCCACATAATAATATATACAGCTGAAATGAGAACTCCGCCAAGACTATTGTATAAGGAGGCTACAGCAATTTGTTTCGTCCTTCTAAATCCTTTCAAACATGCATCAGTCCCTGTTGTAAAAATAGTAAAAGCAACAGCCAAAGCAATAATACAAAAGCCTGATGTATACTGGGAGTTTCCGAATTGAATTTCTGACAACAATCTTGACAATAAAAACGTTATCAGAAATCCCGCAACAGATAAAAGTAAAATTAGTCGTTTTGTTAATAATGCAATTTCTAATCTTTTTTCTATATCTTCTTCTTTTGCAATCTCACGAATTGCACTTAAACCAATTCCTAAACCAATAATACCTGACAACATCGTTAAAATATTATTGTACAATGTAGAAATACCAACACCAGCAGGCCCTATCAATAGTGCAATAATCTTAGATTTCGCAAGCCCAGAGAGAACTATTATGACCTGAGCACCACCGAATATAGTAGTAGTTTTTAAAACTTGTCCTGTTTCTTTCTTATCCATTAATTTATAATACAATATTAAACCACCATGCTATCTTCTGAATGATTCTATCTTTTATAGAATATTGCATAGGAGAGATTATTTCACTATAACCTTCTTTTTTCTGAAAAGAAAATTGTTCCATATTCTCTACAATATGCGATATAATACAAAACATATTATATTTGTTCAAAACTAAATTTCTTGATTCACATCTCGAATTCATAGAATCTTCATATTTCGAAGATAAAAGAATCATTCTTAACTGATGAATGGCAACTTCAAAATTATTGATATCAACTACATCCATTGATTCATTTGAGAAATATTCATTTATATTTGTACATCCATAATAAATTGGATAACATCCAGCTAAAAAACAGTCTGCTAATTTCTCCGTCCAATAATTGGGATAAGAACAATTTTCTATTACAATAGAATATTTGTAACGTGAAAGGACATCCCATTTATCAGAAATTGACTTATATCCATTTCCGTATACGTCTACTAATCCTGGATATTCTTTTAAAACCCGCTCTACAAAATGTACTCTATCTCGATGTCCTCTTGTAAATGTCTTATTAGAAGTTATTAAACAAATTTTATTTAAACGAGGTTTTAAATCCTCATCTTTCTGAAAATCCTGATAAGTCAAGAATTTACCACTGCTACACTGATGTGTATTTTCATGTAAATGACATCCAACCATCCATGGTAATAATGGAATAGATAACCGCACAAAACCATGCTCTACTTTCTTCTGGTGACAACCATACACCTCCCCAAACTGTTTCAAGAATTTCTTATTATAATTTTTCACATAAGGAGGCTCTCCTAAAAAAATTATTCTTTTAGTTTTAGAAAGAGTAGTTTTAATTTCTTCTTTCAAATTATCAATTACAACAATATAATCATACTTATCTATTTCCGAAAAAACAAATTCACAATTTCCCCATACAGTTTTTGCTGGATCCGGGAATTGTCTTTGTATTGGAATATTAAAAGGACCAGGAATATAAACTTTTATCATTTTGTATACAGTTTCAACAAACGTAAAATATATTTAGGGAAAAAATTAAAAAGAGAGTATTTACAAAATATAAAAAATGCATTTCTCTTATATGGAATATCTCCAGTCTTCATTTGTAAATCGCGCAGATAATTATAAATATTGAAAATCCGCATATTTAATAACAGATTTCTATCTTCCACTTGAGTTGATAAGAATTTAATTAAAGACAAGTATTGAAGAAACTCATGATGTTGACTATCCTGACTTGGAGATATAAAATAAGACATATAACATTGAGGCAAATATACTACTCCTCCTCTATTTGCAATAGTAGAAATAAACGAACAATCGCAGTATTTCCCTCCTTTGAGCCAATCCATCTTAATTCCAGCGATTCTTGATTTCCTATACATAAAAGAAGGAAAGGGAGCAATCTCATTTATAGCATATTGTCTTACAACGCCCTCACTATTATCCATTTTTTTTTATAGTCGTAGAGGAAAACTTTTTCTTCTTTGTATTTCTCCCATTAATATTCAAATATGCATTACATCCTACTGCACTGACCACATCATACTCGATAGATATTCATATAATGAACTTACCATATTAGGCAACATCTCGTCATCATCATGAAATAACATAAAATACTCACTAGTGTTAGTTTCTAATATACAATTAAAATGAGCATTACTTGATGAACATTCCTCTCCTCTTCTTATATAACTTATTCTTTTATCACTCTCAATGACATCTTTTAATAGTTTAAAAGTAGTGTCATTATCCGAGTTATCTGAAACAACTATTCTCAAATTAGGAAAATTTTGTCGTCTAACGGAATTTAAAGACCGTAATATATCATTTGGTCTATTGTGTGTTAGAATATAAACACAAACATCTTTATTCATAATTATAATTGAAATCTTATAAATATTTCCGCTCACCTATACTTAGTCCCATATAGTCATAATTAATAGACATAATTTTTACAATATTTGAGTATTGATTAATTCTTAACATCAATCACAAGATAATTACGACTCGGTCAAAGAAGATATATACTCAACGGTCAAAATGACAATATACAAGTAAATAATAGACTCATCCACACCCAAACTTCTAGCTATTTTCTTCAAAAAAACAGGAACTACCATTAAACGTTCATTATATCATTAAATTCCTCATCTTCCAACAATGGCATTGGGCTTTCAATCGGATTATTATAAGCTAATTTAGGGCAAACTGTTGTCAAACCTTCTATTTGATAATTAAAGATAACAAATGAAGTTGTTTTAGAGTTAATCAAAAATTCCCTTTTCATATTTTCCTTTGAAATATTAATATAAGGGATTCCATAGGCTTTTGATATAGTTTCTATATTTGGAACACAATAACCATTATCACTGGTAGTTCCTGCCATTCTATCATTAAAATACAAATGTTGAAACTGCGTTATCATCCCCAATGCTTTATTGTTCATTACAATCACTCTAATATTCAACTTGTATTGAGAAATAAGCATCAATGATTGCACAGCCATATGGAAACCTCCATCACCATTAATACAATAAACTGTTTTATGAGGACTCGCAAAAGCTATACCTATCGAAACCGGTAAAGAAAAACCCATTGGGGCCAAACCACCGCTAGTAACAAAATGCTGTCCCTTCTTTAGACGAAGAGTTTGTGCAGCCCACATCTGATTTTGTCCAATATCAACCGTTATAATATCATTTTCTTTAGTTATCTCATTAAGAGTCTGCATCAACAGATAAGGAGACTTATTCTCAACAAAACGCTCTATTTCCTGATCTTGACTATAAAGTTTCTTAATCTTCAATATCCAACTATTCCAAACCGAATAATCTTTATGCAATATATTTACATTAGCTAGCCCTCGTAAAAAATCAGATACCGATAAATTTACTTTCAGACGATTACAAAGACGATGGTAATCCAATTCATTTTTATCTATATCCACATGGATAATCTTTCCATCACGTAAAAAACTGTCAATCATTGCTCCTGTTTGTCGAGTATCCAATCGGGTTCCTAAAGCTATTAACAAATCAGCCTTAGAAATAGCCATATTTGCACACCGATTACCATAACTACCTATCATACCTACATAATGTTCATAGGTCTCATCAATAATGCCACGCCCCATCAAAGACGTAACAACAGGTATTTGTAATTGATCAATAAAATTTTGAATAAGTTCCTCACATCCCAAGCTTCCTGCCCCTAAAAGTAACATCGGACGTTCCGCTTTATCTAATAATAATTTCACCTCTGAAAAATCAAAAGAAGATTCTTCTAATGATTCAGACTGGAAACCAATCAACTTTTCAGGTTCTATCTCTGCACGAGAAATATTCATTGGCAAGTCTATCACAACTGGCCCCTTTCTCCCCTCCATTGCCATATAAATAGCCTTCTCCAATTCATAACGAATATCTTCTGCATCATCAACCATTTTAGCGTATTTAGTAATCGACCTTACCAGACTTATAACATCTGTTTCCTGAAAACCTTGCTGACGAATCGGTTTGCTATATTTATACTCATATGTATTTACTTGGCCAGTAATATAAAGAACAGGTATAGAACCAAAATACGCATCTGCTATACCTGTCATCATATTAGTAACGCCAGGACCACTAGTACAAATTGCTACTCCAAACTTACCACTCTCCAATGCATAGCCTTCGGCAGCAATAGCTGCTGTCTGTTCATGGTAAGTTTGAACAAATTGAATATTTGGATTTTTATCTATAGAATCCACCAAATGGGTTATCATTCCACCGATATAACCGAAAATGACATTAACTCCTTTCTCTTCCAGAAAAGAGACTATATAATCAGAAACCTTCATTTAATCAACAGACATTATTGTTTTAATCAGACCATCTTCCAATGATGTATTTTCAAACTCTCCAAATGTTTTTATAAATTTGTTACTATTTCCACATATCAGCATAGACTGATTAGAACGATAAGGATAGGCACCAAAATTAAAATTAATATTTGACCTCATCAAATATTTTATTGTCAACAATAGTTCTTTCAAAGTTATTGAATGCGCCGAGGACAAATTATATATACCTGATTTATTCTTTTGACCAATAATCGATATTATAGCTTTAGCAAAATCATCAACATATAGATACGCATATCGCTGTTCGCCTTTTGTTGTTGGAAATGATTCTTCTCCTTTTTTGCAACTTCTGATTACAGCAGGAATAATCCAATTCTCATTTTGACCTTCACCATAAATATTGAAAACACGAATCCATTGCCATTCATATCCATATTCACGGTTGAGGGCCTTCAATTGCTCACAACATGCTACTTTGTTTCTGGCATATTCTGTTTCAGGATTTAATGGGCTGTTCTCATCAACTATCGAATCCAAATAGCCATACTCATCTTGACTACCTAAAGCTATAATTTGCTGGTACTTATAAAGAGTAAGCAAGTCCATAAAGAATTGAAGATTATGATATTGTACACGCTTATCATTTCTCGAATCTGAAGAAACCCCCTCCCAAGCACAATGAATCAGCACATCAGGTTGAAAATGGGCTATGGTTTCCTTCCAACAACTTTCATCCTTATCTACCCAATGTAACTTTGCTTCTACTCTTTTCGAAAACTTACCAACCGACTCCTTTCTTCTTAAGCATAAGACTCGATGCCCTTGTTCTACGCATTTCACTACAATATGAAAACCTAAAAAGCCAGTAGCTCCTGTTATGAAGATATTCATTAATTGATATATTTTTCGATTTGCTCAACACAAAGATTATAAACTTTTCCTCTTGAATAGCTCTTATACCAATTCACCGTTAATGCCACGCATTGTTCAATATTCATCTTTGGCTCCCATCCAACTGAAATCTGGCCTTACTAATATCTAATATAAGTAACTTCGCCTCATGTAAAGCATTCGGATCAGATAGATCTTTTAATTCACCTTTACCATAATTTTCTATGACCATAGAAGCCACATTCCACACTGGGATAATGCTTTCTAGATGCGGTCCAAAGTTCCAGCCTTCACAATATTTCACCGGTTCATCCCACATTTTTGAGCTAACAACATATAACCACTTAATGGTTCTAATACATGTTGCCAAGGGCGAATAGCTTTTGGACTACGAATTTCAATAGGCTTATTTGCTTCCAAAGCACGAATACAATCGGGAATAATTCTATCCAAAGCCCAGTCACCACCCCCAATTACATTACCAGCCCTCACGCTAGCAATACTCTTACCATGTATTTCGTATTGTTCAGGATTAAAAAAACTTCTTCGCCAACTATTTATTGCTATTTCAGCAGCTCCCTTACTACTAGAATAAGGGTCATATCCTCCCATAGGTTCATTTTCTCTATATCCCCAAACCTGCTCCTTGTTTTCATAACATTTATCGGTAGTAATCATAATGCCAACCTTTACACTATCTGTCATCCGTATGGCTTCCAATATATTAATCGTACCTAACACATTCGTTTCGTATGTTTCAACAGGAATTTCATAACTTAAACGAACCAAAGGTTGAGCAGCCAAATGGAAAACAATTTCCGGTTTGTATTCCTGAAAAATTTCTTTCATTCGTTGACCATCACGAATATCAGCACGCAAGTCTGCTTTTATCTTTTCTCCTACGCCGGACAAAACATAATTATCTTTTTGAGTTATTGGATCTTTGGCAACTCCAATCACTTCTGCTCCAAGCTCATGGAGCCAGACTGAAAGCCAACTACCTTTAAAACCAGTGTGTCCAGTTATAAGAATACGCTTCCCTTTATAGAAATTATTAAATATATCTATACTCATCGATTACCAAACTTCCAAGGGGCTATCCCCTTATCCCACATTTCATTCAATTCAACATTATCACGCAAAGTATCCATTGGTTTCCAAAAGCCTGTATGACGATAAGCATGCATGTTACCGTCTTTTGCCAAATCTTCAAGAGGTTTACGCTCGAAAACAATAGTATCATCACATTCTGGAATATAATCAAAAACCTTAGGCTCACAAACAAAATAACCTGCATTTATCCAATTACGATCACCATCAGGCTTCTCTTGAAAAGAAAGTACTTTATTACTTTCCAAGTCCATTTGTAACGCTCCGAATTTTCCGCCAGGTTTATAAGCTGTCAGTGATATGGCACAGTCTGATAATTCATGTTCTTTTATGCTCTCTGCTATATTAATATTTGATACGCCATCACCATAAGTAAGTAAAAGCGTTCATCACCAATATATCTCTGTACTCGTTTCAAGCGCCCTCCGTTTGGGTATTCAATCCCGTATCAACCATTGTCACTTTCCAATTCTCTGAGTGGTTATCGAGAATTTCAACACTATTATTTGACAAATCAACGGTCAGATCGCTATTGTGACGAAAATAATTAGCAAAATATTCTTTTATAACATATTGCTTATAACCACAACAGATTATGAATTCATTAATACCATAATGACTATATGTTTTCATAATATGCCAAAGAATGGGTTTTCCCCCTATTTCAACCATTGGTTTGGGAATAAGGTTAGTAGCCTCACTCAAACGGGTTCCAAAGCCGCCTGCAAAAATGACTGCTTTCATTCTTATTATACTTTACGAGATAAAACAAATTCTTTGATTACAGATATCATATACTGGAGCATTTCTTCAGTCATGCCCGGATAGACTCCAATCCAAAATGTATTGTTTAAAATAAAATTGGTTCCCGCTAATTCGCCAACCACACGATAGCCTTCCCCTGTGTCTCTCATCTCATCAAAAGCAGGATGTTTCAACAGGTTTCCAGCAAAAAGATTACGGGTTTGTATTTTCTTACTCTCCAAGTACTCAGACAATTCATTACGAGTAAAACCCGCATCCTCCTTTACAGAAATAAGGAAACCAAACCAACTAGGGTTAGAGTTCTTTTGAGGTTTGGGAAGTATAAGCCCCTCTATATTCTTCAAACCGTCAAGCAAAATCTGGAAGTTCTTTCTTCTTGCCAATACAATATAATCCAACTTGTCTAATTGAGCACAACCGATAGCTGCTTGCATATCAGTTAACTTTAGGTTATAGCCAAAATGGGAATAAACATATTTATGATCGTAACCTACAGGTAATTCACCAAACTGTTTACTAAAACGATATCTACAAGTATTATCAACACCACCAACACACCAACAGTCACGTCCCCAGTCACGGAAGGAATTGATGATTTTATGGAGTAATGGATCATTGGTATACACAGCCCCTCCCTCGCCCATAGTCATATGATGAGGTGGATAAAAACTGCTAGTTCCGATATGACCGATAGTTCCAGTCTTTTTCGGTTCACCATTAATGGTATATTCTGATCCTAATGCATCGCAATTATCCTCAACCAACCAAAGGTCATGACGATCACAAAAGTCTTTCACTGATTCCAAGTTAAAAGGATTGCCTAATGAATGAGCAATCATTACAGCTTTCGTTTTATTTGAATATGCAGCTTCCAATTGCGTTACATCTATATTATACTCAGGAATAGTAACATCTACAAACACAGGAATCGATCCATATTGGATAATAGGAGTTACCGTGGTAGGGAAACCACAAGCTACTGTTATAACTTCATCACCTTTTTTTTATACGACGTTCACCAAGTAATGGAGAAGTTAATGTCATAAATGCTAACAAGTTAGCAGAAGATCCAGAATTAGTTAAAGAACAATATTTTATCCCCAACCAATCAGCAAAGCGCTTTTCGAATTTATGAGCCCAAGGGCCAGCCGTAAGCCAAAAGTCCAAAGATGAATCAACTAAGTTAACAAGTTCTTCATCGTCAAAGTAACGCCCCCCATAATTTATATGACTTTTACCTGGTTCAAAGACTTTAGAGTTTTTATGTACTTCATTATAATATTCACGAGTTAACTGAAGGATTTGTTGCTTCAGATATTCTTTTTTACTCATATGTTAATATTTTTTAGTAAATAGATCTCAAATACTGATTCTCACGTTCATAGACAGGCAATAATCTTGGAATAAAGAATCTTAGTAAGCATTTTCTTCTCCAATGACTGCATTTATTATAGTCTTATAAATGATATATAAATCAAGCAATAATGTCCAATGCTCCATATACCAGATATCAGACTGAACACGACCTTCCATTTGGGATAGTTCTTTCGTTTCACCACGAAAACCATGCGTTTGCGCCCAACCAGTTACACCGGGTTTGATAAAATGACGTACCATATATTTATCAATCAACCGCGCATAAGTCTCTGTATGAGCTAACATGTGAGGACGAGGTCCAACTATAGACATCTCACCTTTAAAGACATTAATAAACTGAGGAAGTTCATCTATATTAGAACGTCGAAGGAAGTCTCCAAATTTAGTCTTTCGAGGATCATCAACTGTTGCCTGCTTTTTGTCTGCTTCATCATTCACCCTCATGGAACGAAATTTATAGCATTCGAATTCTCTGCCATTCAATCCTGTCCTCATTTGTTTGAAGAATACAGGGCCGGGAGAAGTCAATTTTATGATAGTTCCCACAATTAGGTAAATAACAGGAAAAATAGTAACCAGAAAAATACCGGATAACACAATATCAAATAGCCGTTTCAAGAAACGATTTTCCACTTTACTTAAAGGTTCGTATCTCAAATTCAAAATCGGCATGTTACCTATCATACTATGCCAGATACGTTGAGGGAATCCCTTACAAACATTAGGAACACCATGAAAATAAAGCAAATGGTTCTCGCAATAGTTTATAATAGGGACATTATAACGTCCCTGATCCATTGCCAAAGAACAGAATACATGTTTTACGGATGTTTTTCCGGACATAAAATCGGCAAAATTGTCCGGATTGCCAAGATAACGGCATTGAGAGGAGAAAGTATCATTCGGAGTAACATCAAAATAACCGACAACTTCATAAATGGCGGCCAAAGAGCTTTCCATTTCCTCATACAATGTATGCATATTATCTCCTCCACCGATAAAAACAGCATAGCTTTTATGTTTACCTTTCGCACAATAATCAATCAGCAAACGACGGATAATAATGCGGTAAACACTTAATACGACAAAAAGGATAAAAAAATAGATAATAAAAAATAGAGGAGATATTATGGAGATTCCACTAAAAGCCATGATACACGCCCAAAAAACCGAAAAAATGATAATATTCTTCAGCACACGTACCACAAGTTGATCGGCACGAATCGCCCGACTATTCCATGCTCTGCCACGGGGCGCCGAACATGCCAAATAACAAAGACTTAATGAGGTCATCATCCATGAAACTCTACAAGAAAAAGGTTGAGATACAAATGCTTCTTCCCAAAAGAAAAGGAGAAAGAACAAACACAAGTTCAGAATGATCAAGTCTCCCAATACTGCAATAAACTCTACGACTTTATTTATTTGACTGGTTGTTGATACCATATCGCATTATAAAATGATTTTAGGCACGGATTTCTTTGAATTTATTCAATATATCTTCTCCCCATAACTTCCCCAAAATAACAGCACAACTGATAGGAAAATAAAGGCTAAAACATATACCTTTCTACTAGTCCCAGAAGAATCTAACGGTACCACCGCAGGCTCTACAACAGCAAAAACTGGTTTCTCTTCCTGAACTTTGGCTCTGGCTACTTGAAGCTGGCCTGCTACCTGACTGTACACCTGATAAGCAAGACTCATATCATTCTGTAGCCTCTCTTGTTCAGTACGAGCACTCTGCAAAATTACATTATCATGAGAATCTATATAATCGGCGTATTTTTTTTGGGCCACGTAATATTCCTGTTGACGTTCTTTAAACAACTTCTCTAAATAGAGACAATCTTCTTTTGCTTTGAAGGTACGATAGTCAATGATACATTCTTGCAATTTACTCACTACTGAGTCAGCTACTACTGCAGCCATCTTAGGGTTTTGTAAAGTTACAGAAACCGTAGTTATAGAAGTTTTCTTAGCTACTGAAACTGTTATCATTCTCTTGAGAGTTTCAATATTTTTCGATTCTTTCTTTGACAGTTCAATTGTACCCTGGTTTGCACTATTAATAGCTTCCTTTTTATCTTCTTTAATAAACATGGACTTTACTCCACTGATTACCATTCCTGGAAACCCTACTACATACCCCCACCAAGGAGGATTCATTATCTAAATAAGTGTTTAATGTCATAGTCTCTTCTTTCGATATAAGGATTCTCATTTTAGAAAGTTCTAATAAAAAAGGTGTAGAAGAAACAATATCGGCAGCCAAAGAAGCATTCAATGCATCAGTACCCTCATTCATAACAACTCCACTTCCCAAAAAAGAAGCGGCCAAACCGGATAAACCACTGCCTTTAGAACCTCCCATTTCAGGAGAAAGAGTAACCTTGACTGTATATTGTTTGGGAATACTTATAGCTACAATGATACCTATAACCAAGCCAATACCGGCAGCTTTGTAAATTGTCTTACGAATACCTATAATCCTACGAAGAATACCTATGAAATCGATTTCGATCTCTTCATTATGATTATCCTCTCTCTGCTTTATGTTTTTTTCTGATGTCTGTTCTATCATAGCGAGTTAAGATATAGTCGTTATTTCTTGATTAAATTGGCAATAGAAGCAACCATCATTCCCAAAGTACTGAATGTAGTAGCATAACTCAAAATGTTTCCGATATTAGTTTTCTTCTTAGCTTACTAGGAATAATAATCTCACAACCGGGCTCAACCTGTTTCTTACCACTACCCTTCACCTTAGTCACCTGACCATTCATATAAACAATGAACTTCTTACTCTTCTTTGCATTCTCAGAATAACCTCCCGCCTGATTCAGGTAGTAGTCTACATCCTTGCCTTTCATATAAGAAACAGTATTAGGAACCATGACGGCACCATTGATTGTTACCGTATTATTATTCTTCGGAATAGAGACTACATCACCCTCACGCAACACAATATCTGCCGTACTTCCGGGATTGGCCAACGCCTTCTCCAAATCGATACCGACCGTAAACGTATCCTCCACACGGACACCCAGGGAATCAAGCATAGCCTCACCCAACTGACGGCTCATCAAACGGATTACATCACCCATACGTTTCTTCTCACTCGCATTGGCTACACGGGTAAGCTTCGCACCACGAAGATAAGCGTAGTTGGTGGCTCCGCCGGCTTTGTTGATCAAGTCTGAAAGACGTTCCTCCCTGCTGGTCATCGCATAGGAACCGCCGAAAAGTATTTCTCCTTCGACTGAAACATTCTGTTGAGGTTGATAACCGGGGCTGCGACGAACATAAACCTCATCGTAGGGCTGAAGGACAAAGCCGGGGCGACCGTCAACTACAAAACCGTCCTTTAAGGCAAACGTATACATCTGACCGATAGTATCATTATCAACTGTACTATACGGGTTCTTTATTCTGCGGGATACATCAACACGGACTACGGAAGCGGCTTCACGCAGGCCGCCTGCCTGGATGATCAGGTCTTCAAGGGTCATGTTATCCGCATAAGGATACGAGTCAGGCTGAGCCACTTCACCGTGGATGACCACATTACCCCTGTCCTCCAGGTCATGAATGCTGGGAATATAAAGAATGTCATTCTTCATCAGGGGGAGATTGGGAGAGGTACCCTCCATGATAGACTTGATATCCAAAGGGATTACTTCGGAAGTCAGGTCCTCACGCTGACGGTAAAGGACGGCACGGTTCAGGAACGCATCACCGGTAAGGCCCTGGGATTCGTTAACCAGTTCGCGGACGGTATTCAGCCTGCCGTTCAGTTCGTAGATACCGGGACGGTAGACCGCACCGCGGATTTCAAGCTTGTTGATGAAGCGGTTAAGGATAGCTTCGGCCGTCACAACATCGCCGTTGCGCATCTTATAGACACTGTAATCCATGTCCTTGACCGTGTTGACTTCATATTCCTGACCGTTCTGGCGAACTACACGCAAAGAACGGGTGTAGGCATCGGCTTCAAAGCCGCCGGCATAGCTGATAAGCGTGGAAAGGTTCTCGTCCTTCTTCATCTCAAAACGCATCGGACGTTTCACCTTGCCGTCGATCTTGACCAGTACCTCATAAGCGGGAACTATCACAACGTCGCCTTCCTGAAGACGGATATCGTCCTGAATGTTACCTTTCATGATAACTGGTAGACGTCGATTGTAGCGATGTTCCTGCCGTTACGGACCAGTTGGACATTGCGCAGGCTGCCGATGTCACTCACACCTCCCGCACGGTAAAGCGCGTGAAAGACAGTGGCAAAGGAGGAAAGGGAGTAGTGCCCGGCTGGACCACTTCACCCATGACATTGATCTGGATAGTACGGATGCTGCCGAGTGTCAGACGGATGTCAGAGGTCGGGTCGTTCGTATTATTAAGACCGTTATAGATCTTGTTTAATGTTTTTTGAGATAGTCGTTCGCTTCAGCGATCGTAAGTCCGTTCAGGTTGACGGGGCCTATCTTCTGGATATTGATAGTGCCGTCGGGAGAGATCTGCTGGCGGATAGTATTCTGGCTCGCCCCCCAGATATCGATTATCACTTCGTCACCGGGGCCAAGGCGGTAATTCAAGGGGGTGGCGATATTGACACTGGGTTCGAAGGTCAGATTACGGGTGTTGAAGATGTTACGTCCGAAGACCTGATTACCGCGTGCGAGGTCTTGGGTACTAGGGTGGTCCTCCAACATATCCGAGGTGTTCTCCTTCATCTCTTCACGAAGGCGGGATTCGTTGATATCCGTACCTGTGGCGTTGGAAGCGTTCACGTTGTTCTGCTGCTCATAGAGCTGCTTCACACGCAGGGCCTGCTCCTTGGTTACACCCTTGCGGGCTAACTCGGAGGCCAGCTGCTTTTGTTCTTTCCCTTGTCTAATCCCCTCTTTGACATATTCCAATACTTGAGAGTCGCTCATACTCTGAGCGAAAAGAGGAGATGATCCCGACAGAAGGATCAATAACAAAACACTAAACTTTCGAAGTATCATTGATTAAGTGAATAGGTTCTACATAACCGATCGGCATATCGACACAGGCACAGCCGAGCATATTCAAACGGACGGCAATCTTACTCCGGCCACCGACAGTCACCAGTTCGCCGACAAGACCGCTCAAAGGACCTTTTATGACACGGACCTTCTCACCACGGGCCAAAGGAGAGTCATTCATACAGACGGCTTCATCCGAATAATCGAGCATGAAACGGAAACGGGCCATTTGCTCGTCGGGAATTACGGCAGGAGTACTTTCACCACGCATCACCATATAACGGCTGACAGTGGAAAAGGAAAGAACTTCCATACGCTCCTTGG
>ENA-OQCK01000773-OQCK01000773.1-human-gut-metagenome-genome-assembly--contig:-NODE-773-length-14838-cov-3.167358_pt1 | contig 14838 bp, 19 predicted proteins | sample MGYA00242498_ERZ504578 | MGnify/ENA primary metagenome ERZ504578 (study PRJEB26092, sample SAMD00036229) | human gut metagenome | host: Homo sapiens | study: EMG produced TPA metagenomics assembly of... | reverse complement strand
CTCCCATAACACCTCTCCATACTGGCAGGGCGGTATGCTGAGGCATCTGTCACGATTTCCTGTATGCCGTAACTTCCTTCCGGACTCCGGGTTCGCTCTTATGCTTGCGGATGCGCTGCACATGCAGATGTCCGCTGAAAAAAAGCGGGAGCTCATATTTCTGAAGAAGGGAAATCACCTCTCCATTGTTGTCCATGGCGCACTGGTGGTATACATCCTGCTCTGGGCCAACAGATTATGGTGGGCAATGGGTATCACAAACATGCCTTCCTCCTTTGCCCTGGCCAGCTGTTCATTGGCCCAGGCCATGGTGCTGTCTTTCAGCCTTCCCTCCACCTTGTTATCCGGCTCATATTGACAGGAGTCCAGCATCAGGAGCCAGTTTCTGTCATCCAGGGCGTAGACATAGCTCAGCGAGCTGCTGTCCCGGCTCAATGCCTGGTCATATCCGTATTCATGGTAAATCTCATGGAATTCAGGTCCGTCAATATAGGGAGCCGGCTCTTTCCGGGCGCCGTAGTATACCGCAGCGTCGTGGTTATTGATATCATGGTTTCCCGGTATCACCAGGACCTGTATGCCGGCGTCCTGGACCCGCTTGAGTCTTGCCGCCAGCTCCTCATGGTTCATCCGCTCCCCGTTCATGGTAATATCGCCGCTGAGAACCAGGCAGAGGGCCGTTCTTTTATGACCTCGTCCAGAAATGCTTCCAAAAGCTCAGGCAGATACTGGACCACCTTCCGTCGCACCGTTCCACGAACAGCCGGAAAGCCTCCCCGCCGTCTCCGGCTAAAGCGCTTTGATAGTGAAGGTCTGTTGCCAGGATCAGCTTAGGCGGTATGTAGGGTTCCTCCGGATCCTGAGGGTTCCACATACCGGGGAATCTCTTCTTCCACTCCTTATAGCCCTCCTGCCGGATTACTTCATCCTGGGTTTCCCCGGCCTGGGAGTCCGTAGCCAATTCCAGCCCGGCCTGTTCCTCCCACTCCTCCCCTGTTTCCTCTTCCCGGATGCTCTCAGGCACCTGGCTTTCCCTGCGCTCAACCGATGCAGGCCCTGAAGGCTCCATTAAAGTTTTTAAAACGTGCAGTACCCCGAAGCATGCCATAAATACCATGGCATACATCAGGCACTTATCATCCAGGTCTTTCTCTTCATGCAGTCTTCTCTTTCCGTATTAACTATCGCTGTGTTATATTATGCCCAGTTCCTTCATGGCATACGCGATTCCGTCCTCCTCCACATCCTTTGTCTCGAACGTCGCGTAGGCTCCAGCACTTCGTCATGCTTTCCCATCAGGATACAGTTGCTTGCGTAGCGGAACATGGCAAGATCATTGCCGCTGTCACCGAACACATAGGCGTCGTCCAGAGAGATTCCATAATGCTTCAGCACCAAATCAATGGCAGTTGCCTTGGAATGTCCTCTGGGCACGCATTCATATTCCCCGTTTCCCCGGTCTATGATTTCCATGTCCCTGAGCCGTCCAAAAAGCTCCTTGGGCCTGCTGTTTTCATCCGAGATAAGATAAAACTTATCATAGTCATAGCAGTCGTCTTCCCAGTCATATTCAGACAGGCAGCCTGAACGCCTGAGCGACGCCTTCAGCTGCTCCACCCTTGGAATAGGTGACTGTGACCTGTGAATGTGAATTCCGTCCGACGCTTCAAGGGCTCCGTCCAGTCCGCACGCATCAATATGGCTCTTGATATCCAGCCTCTCTCATGAGGAATGTGGTAGCTGTACATTACCCTGCCTCCGCAAGGTATATGTCCCGCAGCCGCACAGATATCCGTCTGCCTCCACCAGCTTCTTAATTTCACCCAGATGGCATATACACGGCCTGTATTGATGAACACCAGATGTCCCTTTGCCCGCGCCTCCTTCAGCGCCTGTACCGCACTTTCGGGAACCCGGCCCGTTTTCTCAGACAGGAGGGTTCCGTCTATATCATAAAATAAAGCTTTCGTTTTTTTATTCATCATCTCTGAACACAATGGTCTGTGCTTCCTCGTCCATGCTCTCCACGATTGCCAGTGACTCCAGCCGGATTCCCTCTGAACGCAGCAGGTCTCCGCCTACCTGGAATCCCTTCTCGATGACAATGCCCGCGCCTACCAGTTCAGCGCCGGAATCCCGTACCAGGCAGCCAGGCCCTCCAGAGCCTTTCCATTGGCCAGGAAGTCATCAATGAGCAGCACCTTATCACCGGCTCCCAGAAACTCTTTTGACACAATGATATCATAAACCTGCCATGGGTGTAGGACTCCACCTTGGTGGTATAAACCTCGCCTGCAATATTTTTGGTCTGCGTCTTCTTGGCAAATACAACCGGCACATCAAAATACTGGGCCACAATACATGCAATCCCGATTCCGGAGGCCTCAATGGTAAGAATCTTGGTGACCTCCACATCGGCAAACCTGCGCTTGAATTCTTTCCCAATCTCTCCAAAAAGCTTGATGTCCATCTGATGGTTTAAGAAGCTGTCCACCTTCAGAACGTTTCCGGCTTTTATCCTGCCGTCCTTGCGTATTCTGTCCTTTAAAATCTGCATGTATGAGTCCTCCTTCTTCTTTTGGCAATCCTTCTTTACTGTGCGGCAGTTGTCTCTGCAGCCGTGGTTTCTGCCGGAGCTGTGGTTTCCTCTGCGGCAGCAGTCTCTTCCGCTGCCGTTGTCTCCTCTGCCGGAGCAGCCGCATCCTGGGCTTCGTTGACTGCGTTGTCCGCCATGAACTTCATTACCTTCTGGTTCAGGGCCATTTCATCCAACGTCTCCTGGCCGAAATATTCCACTGCGGCTTCGAGAGTCTGGCCGTTCATCTCCGCAAATGCCTGACGGTCGGCATCCTCCAGGGTAATACTCTCCAGCTCGGCAACCTTAAGGATAACCAGCTGGTTCTTCACATCATCCTTCACTGACGCGTAAACAGCTTCCTGTAATCCGGGAACATCCATGCCATTGGCTCTGGCCATGCCGGACAGGTTGGTGCCGTACATCTTAGCCTGCTCTTCATACTGCTTGATGCGGTCATTATAGCGTCTGGAAAGGGTATTCTTATTCAGCTTGAACCTGGAGTTCTCAACCACATTCTTAAGTACATACTGCTGAATCTGAAGGTCGGCAGACTGCTGCTTCTGCTTTAAAAGGTCCTCCTTAACGCTGGCCCTGTACTCATCCACTGTCTTAAAATCAGAAACGCTCTGTACAAATGCGTCGTCCAGTACGGCTGACTGCTTTTCCTTTACAGCATTCACAGTCACCTCAAATACAACGTCCTGTCCCGCCAGGGCTTTCTCGCTGTAGTCCTCCGGGAACGTCAGGTTCAGTTCCTTCTTATCGCCCTTTTTTGTGCCAATCAGTCCGTCCTCGAATCCGTGGATCATTTTGCCGGAGCCCAGGGTCAGGTCCTGTCCTTCGCCGGTGCCGCCTGCGAATTCCACTCCGTCCTGTTTTCCCACATAATCAATGTTGACAATGTCGCCTTCCGCGGCGGGCCTGTCCACTTCCTCAATTTTAGGATTCTGGCTGAGTACCTGATTGATTTTTGACTCTACCTCGCGTCTGTTACCATGACAGCCGGTACATTTACCTTCACGCCCTTATACTCTGCCAGCTCTACTGTGCCGAGATTTTCCTTTCCTTCTGTCTGGCTGGCCCCGCAGCCTGTCATAATGGAGGCCGCAACCAGTCCGCATAAACATATGAGTGCTAATTTTTTCATTCTACATATCCCTTTTCTATCCTGATTTCACACGCAGGACCTTGAATTATCCTTATTTTTCCATTCATCCCCAAATAGCGTGCGCTGTACATAGTTATATCATACCTGTCCGTGAAAAAAAAGACTTTCCACCAATTTCATGAAAATTTAAGCAACCGTCCACAGACTATTTGTAGAATGCCTTAAACGCCTTATACGTATTATAGACATCCAGCTTGGAAGCCAGTTCAAAAGGAGAATGCATGGACAGGATGGGCACGCCCAAATCCACGGTATCCACATCCATGTGCGCCACGAACTGGGCAATGGTACCGCCGCCGCCCACATCCACGGCTCCCAGCTCACCGGCCTGCCAATACACGCCTTCTTCCTCCATAATGGCAATGACCTTTGCCATGGTCTCGGCGCTGGCGTCGTTGGATCCGGACTTTCCTCTGGCTCCCGTATACTTGGTCAGCACACAGCCTTTGCTGATATAGCTTGTGTTGCGGCCCTCGTACACATCCGGGAAGCTGGGGTCAAATGCAGCGTTTACATCCGAAGAAAGGCACAGGGATTTCCTCATCACTTCCCTTGGGCTGACACCTGCCTGCTCCGCCAAATCCTCTATGTAATGAAGCACAAAATCCGAATTCAGTCCCGTGTTTCCGGCGGATCCGATCTCCTCCTTGTCAGCCAGAATAGTCACCGTGGTGTGGGCCGGCTTCTTTGCGTCTATCTCAGCTGTAAGGGCCGTATACGCGCAAACCCTGTCATCCTGCCCGTAAGCGCCTATCATGCTGGTGTCAAAGCCCACATCCCTGGCCTTTACAGCGGGAACCATCTCAATCTCAGCGCGGAAGAAATCCTTTTCCGTAATTCCGTATTTCTCGTTTAAAAGGCTTAAGGCCAACAGCTTTACAGGTTCCTTAACCTCCTCATCCTGGAAGGGAAGGGAGCCAACCACAATATTCAGTTCCTCTCCCTTTAATCCATCCTTTAAGGGACGCTCATTCTGCTTGGCGGCCAGATGGGGAAGCAGGTCTGTCACGCAGAATACCGGCTCCTTCTCATCCTCTCCAATGGAAAACTCCACGGTCTCTCCGTCTTTCTTTACCACCACGCCGTGCATGGCCAGGGGAATGGTACCCCACTGGTATTTGCGGATACCGCCGTAATAATGGGTTTTAAAAAATGCGATATCCTCCTTTTCGTACAGAGGATTGGGCTTTAAATCCAACCTGGGGGAATCAATATGAGCACCGTTGATTCTCAGGCCCTGGTCCAGAGGCTTCTTTCCAAATGTGGTGGCAATCAGCGATTTACCGCGGTTCACATAATACACCTTATCTCCGGGCTCATAGGATTCCCTGGAGTCAAAAGGCTTATAGCCTGCCTTTTTAAGCATCTTTACAGCTTCCTTCACACACTCCCGCTCGGTCTTTCCCGCATCCAGAAATTTCTTATAGCCCTCACAGTATTTAAACGCCTTTTCCGCCTGCTCCGGTTTATCCTTTCCAATATGAGGAAACGCCCATATAAGCTGTTCCTGTAATTCCTGTCCTTTTGTCTTCTTAGCCATTATTATCCTCCTGGTATATTTTATTTCTATAATCTGATGCTTTACTGACTTAAGCTATGACGGTTCCTGCTTCTATAATTCAAATGTCCGCTTCCCTCCGCCGCGCAGATCCGCCTCTCCCCATCCGTTTCTTCCCGCCGCCCTGAGGCGGCTGTGCTTCACATCCAGCAAAAGCGCGGAGGACTGGGCATCACCGGACCTGGCGGAGGCATCTATCATCTTCTTTATCTCAGTGTCTCCCAGCCGGGCCGACCGGGCCATGAAGCCCAGGATATCCCTCTCTCTCCGTTCAATCAGTCCTTTTGTGCCTTCCCCGGCATGAATCCTTACATAATCCCAGTACTCATCCTCTGCATCTTCCCTTAACCCATAGGGCCAGTACAGACGGTACAGGGCCAGGCGCACCGCCAGCTCCGGTTTTTCCTGGACCTTTACATGGGGAAACAGCCTGTCATATTCATCGAAACGGAAGTCCCCTCCGTCAAAACAGTACCGGTACATATGGCCGCAGCCGTGCATCTCCCTCATGATGACGCGGGCCGGTGTGTTTTCCACGGACTCCTCAAAGAATTCCGGAAATATAAGCTTTGCCAGGAGCGTCCCCGAACTGGACCTGTAATTTACGGACAGGGTCTGGTGAAGCTCAGACAGGATGTCCTTAAAGCAGGACTTCCTGCCCTTTGCAATACGGATATCCAGGCATTTCAGGCCTGTACAGCCGGTAAATACCCCGGCTCCCCAGTCCTCCACGGCACTGCTGCATGAAAGCCTGTTGAGGCCATAGCAGTTATAGAAACCATAGGCTCCCACCTTCCTGACTGTATCCGGCAGGATGATTTCCTCCACCCGGCTGCCGCAAAGCTCCGGCTCTCCCCGGTACTCACAGGGCGGCGGTTCACGCCTGCGGACTGTATCTGAAAAAAGGTAGCCGGCCAGTTCTGTCACCGGCATTCCCTCAACCGTCCCCGGAATCTCCAGAATTTTGTCCAAACCATAACAACGCTGGAGGCAGACCCCGTCCAGCGTTTTTTCATATAATATTCTCATGGTATCAGTTTAATCAGTTTAGCGATTTTTTTCAAGACAATTTTGCTTCCGGAATAAATATTCCAAAAATACCGGGCCGCCTGCCTCCTTACGACGCCTGCTTTCCGGTATACCTTAGAACGTGTTTGAAATTTTGTATCCTTCGGGTCCCTATTCATCCACAAACCTGTACCCCACGCCCACCTCTGTGAGTATGAACCTGGGATTGGCCGTGTTATCCTCAATCTTTCTCCGTATATTGGCCATAAATACCCGCAGGGACTGGTAATCGTCCGTGGCGGGCTGTCCGGCATATCCCTTTTTTGCGTGGATCATCCGGACCTGATTCTGTTGGATTTGGGACTGCCGGACATCGACGGCATGGAGGTGCTGCGGCAGATCCGGCAAAAGTCCGATGTGCCCATCATCGTGGTTTCCGCTAGGGGACAGGAGTTCTGCCTGGATTATTTCCGGCTGGATTTTGAAAAGCGCAAACTGTATGTCCATGACCGGGAGGTGCATCTGGCACCCCTGGAATTTATGAGTATGGGGATAAGCAGACAGCAACTATAAGGCATCAGGAGGCCTTCACGGAGTTTCACTTAGATAAAGATACCACACCATTCCCACGCTGGCTTTTGCTCAACCGATACAGCCGGAGGCTGGATAACGGCTTTGCAACACAAAGTGTCCCGAAGTGTGGCCACACCCCCGGAAAACTCCATTATACAGGGCTGTTTCTGCCTTTATTTCGTGACAAAGACATTACGCAAACTGGCTATAATACATATCAGCATAAGCCCCTTTTGCCTTTAACAAGGCTTCGTGCGTTCCTTGTTCGATAATATTTCCGTTTTGCATGAACAGGATCAAATCAGCGTCTATAATGGTTGAAAGCCTGTGAGCGATTACAAAGCTCGTTCTGTTTTTCATCAGGGCTTTCATAGCTTTTCCGATCTCAATTTCTGTACGGGTATCAACGCTGGAAGTTGCTTCGTCCAAAATGATAACCGCTGGATCGCAAAGAAACACTCTGGCTATAGTTAAAAGCTGCCGCTGGCCGACAGAAATATTTTCCGCGTCGTTACTTAAAACCGTATCATATCCGTGTGACATTGTGCGGACAAAGAAATCCACTCTGGCCGCTTTTGCCGCCGCTACAATTTCTTCACGGGTAGCGTCCGGCTTGCTGTAAGCAATATTTTCCGCAACCGTGCCGCCAAATAACCATGTATCTTGAAGTACCATTCCGAAATTACTTCTCAAATTAGAACGGGGCATATCCTTTGTGTCGGTTCCGTCTAAAGTGATTTTTCCGCCGTTTAACTCGTAAAACCGCATAAGCAGATTGATAAGCGTTGTCTTTCCGGCTCCTGTGCTGCCGACGATTGCAACCTTTTGTCCCGGCTTTACAGAGAAGCTGATGTTGTGCATTAAGATATTATCAGGCGTATATCCAAACCGGACATTCTGAAATTCTACGGTTCCTTTTGCCTGCTCTACAACAGCGGGGAGAGCAGATTCCGGCGAAAGCTCTTCCTCGTCCAGCAGCTTATAAATTCGTTCCAGAGAAGCTAAAGCGGATTGCATACTGTTTACCATGTAGGCAGCTTCCGTAAGCGGCTCCGAAGCCTGATTAGCATATTGGAAAAATGCCTGAAATACACCTACGGTCAATCTTCCTTCCAGCAGCATTTTTCTGCCAGTACCGCAATCAGCACTTGACCGAAACGGTTAATCAGGCGGATCGCGGGATTGACTGCATTTATCATAAAATCCGCTTTTTTTGTAGCCTCGGCCAGTTCTTCCGTTGCCTTGTGCATATTTTCGGAACTGTTTTCCTCCTGATTAAATGCTTTTATAACAATTCGGCCACTGTATGCTTCTTCCACCTGTGCGGTTACATTACTCACACACTGCTGCCGTTTCAGGCAGATTTCAGCGTTTTTGCAGATACAAAATTAGTGGCCGCCAGTGCAATTCCTGTAAACACCAGAAAAACAAGCGTCAATAGAATACTAAAGCGGAACATCATAATCAGAGAGCCGACAATCATACCAACGGCTGTAAACAGTTTTAACATTCCTGTTTGCAGGGCTTCCGATGTTTTATCTAAGTCATTGACTGTCCGGCTAAGAATTTCTCCTGTTTTAGTGCGGTCAAAAAAAGAGAGGGGGAGCCTGTTTAGCTTTTTGCTAATTTCAATCCGTAGCCGCAAACTAAGTCTTTCCGCGAAACTTGACATAAGGAATGATTGAAGGGTGTAGAACAGAGCCGCTGCCAAATAAATCAGCAGCAAGAAAACCATATCCCGGCCGCCCGCCGCCCATGTAACTTGAAATGCCGCGCCAGTTGTAACTGTTTCTTTAATGTTATTCCAAAGCAGATCTATAATATGTGCGCTATACAGAGGCGCGATAATAGAGAGGAACGTATAAAGAACTACAGACACAAGCACAAACGCCAACCGCTTATGCTGGTCGCTGACGGAACGCCACACCCTTTTTAAGGTTTGCCACGCATGATCCGGCGTTTCAAAGTCCATTTCATCTGCGAGGACTTCTACATTGTTGTTATTCTCACTCATAGTTCACATCTCCTTTCATTTGAGATTTTGCAATATCCTGATAGACAGGGCAAGTCTGCATTAAGAAATCGTGATTGCCAATCCCGGCAACCCGCCCTTCTTCTAAAACAATAATCTGTTCCGCGTTCATAATTGTGCTGATCCGCTGGGCGATAATCAGTACCGCCGCGTCTTTTACTTCATCTGCAAGGGCTTTTCGCAACGCCGCGTCAGTCTTAAAGTCCAAAGCGGAAAAGCTATCATCAAAAATATAAAGATCGGCTTTTTTTGCCAACGCCCGTGCAATAGAAAGACGCTGTTTTTGTCCGCCTGAAAAGTTTGTGCCCCCCTGTGATACATGGGAGTAAAGGCCATCGGGGAGATCATAAATAAATTCGGATTGCGCAACCGACAAGGCGTGTTTCATTTGTTGTTCTGTTGCCCTGTCATTTCCGTGCCGTAGATTATCGGCAATCGTACCGGAAAATAGCCATGCCTTTTGCGGTACATAAGAAATATGCTCCCTTAGCTCCTTTTGCGTCATGTTCCGAATATCTTTGCCATTCAGAAGGGCGGAACCGGAAGTAACATCGTGAAAACGCAATATCAATTTTGCAATCGTAGATTTCCCGCTTCCAGTGCTGCCGATAATTGCAGTTGTTTCCCCTCTTCTGCAAGTAAAGTTTAAGTTTTCTAATGTGTTTTCGTCTGCGTCTGCGAAGCGGAAACTTGCGGTTTTGAATCGTACAACTTCCTTCGTTTGACTGAGGTTATTGTCAACAGACGCAATCCCATCTTGAATTTCCGGCGTAAGATGCAGTACATCTGAAATTCTCCGAACACAAATCATAGCACGGGGTATTAAAATCATCACCATCTGGGCCATAATGATGTAAAAAAGGATCATCATAGCATATTGCGTCAGGGCGGTAATATCACCAATTTCCATAAATCCCGCGCCGATCCGGTTTGCGCCTAACCAAAGGATAACGACAATAATCAGGTTGATTGCAAACAGGGCAATACTCTCTAAGCCAACAAACAGGCGGTTTGCGCTGATTGCTGCCTCGGCGTAATCCTCAAAAGATTTTCTCATTCGCTTTTCTTCACTTTTTTCTTTGTTGAAAGCGCGAATAACACGAACACCTGTAACATTTTCCCGAAGAACTGCATTCATTCGATCAAGAAATTTTTGCAGCTTGTCAAATATCACCGAAGCCTTACGAGTGACAGAAATTGCCAGAAGCAGGATAAAAACGGTTGCCCCAACCAACAAGAAGCCCATCATGGTATCAATAGAAAACGCCATAACAATTCCCATAATACAAACCGCGGGAACAGGCAGCACCATTTGAATAAACCATACAACACCCTGTTGAACGACATTTACATCGTTCAGTGTGCGGGTAATCATAGAGCCGGTTCCAAACTGTTCAAAGTCATAAGAGGAAAAGGTAAGGGACTTGTCATAAAGAGCGTTCCGCATATCCCTGCCAATTTTAGAAGAAAGGTCTGCAGCGAGATAGCTTCCCAACAGTGCGCCCAAGCTGGTAACGATTGTCACGATCAGCATAAGTATTCCGCTGCGGATCAGGTAGTCCATATTTTCACCGTTGATGCCGGCATTTATCATATCCGCTGTGATGGTCGGAATTAACAAGCCGCCCGCAACATCTAAAAACATAACAAGTAATGTAAAAAAGCATAGCCATTTATACGGTTTTATGAACCGTAAAATTGTTTTAATTGTGTGTCCCCTCCTAAATATAGCCGCCTTATGCGGCCAATGTAATTAAAGTTCATTTAATTCTTCCCTCAAGCTTTCCATATAAATATTTGCCAAACGTAAAAGTTCCTTTTGTTCTTCCTCTTTTAGAGCGGTAAAGGCCGCATTTTCTTTTTGGACTACTGGAACAATGTACTTTTCAACAAACTGTTTTCCGGCCTCGGTTAAAAAAATGTGCTTATCCCGTCCAACACCTTGTTTGAGATAAATATATCCCTCCTGTACCAGCTTCCGAATGGAAGAATTAACCGTCTGTTTATTTGCAAAAAACTCATAGCAGATATCCTTTTGCAGACAGCCATCACCTAAATCGTAGATGGTATAAAAGATCGAAAAGGCACTGTCTGAAATCCCCATTTTTGAAGCAACTTTGTGATATAATTCGTCAAACTCCTTGTTCATCTTATTAAAATCCATCAACAGTTCATTTAGTTTTTCCTGCATGGTCTTACCTCCTTAGTATGAATTCATACTTGAATGGTGCTATTTTAGTATGAAATCGTACTCGTGTCAAGTATGTTTTCATACTTAAATATGAATTATTTATTAAACGGAGCAAAGTGCTTTCGTCATTCTCAACTCCCCTTCCCCTCACTCATGAGTTTTTTTTCTGTTGGGGGGTGCTCTTTGTAACTATTTATTGTAAAATATTCTTATGTATAAAAAGAACATCCTCCAAACTATTTTTTCTGACCACTTTGAATACGTCCAATATGTCATCCGCCCTAGCAAGAATGTTTTGGATAACATCAACAAGATAATCCATTGCCATGATCCTTCTTATGGGGGCGCTGGCAATTTTACTCCCTGGCGACCCAATACCCATTTTGATTATGACTTCCTGCGCCTGGCTTTCCATAAAGTCCTTTTGGATCAGCTCTCCCTTAGATTGGGACCTTCTTTTTAGAAGCTTAAAAATCAGATTTACAGAGACCATCCCGAAGGCTTTTATGTTAGAGCCAAACCTAACTTGTGTTCTCCTGATTTTACCATTAAATACATGGAGATTCCGTGATGTTCCATTATCAGCGTCATGAGGATCATAAAACGATCACGGAATGTGTCCCCGTCACCCACTTTATCAAACACCTGATTGTACATATCCCTGGCAAGAACTTTAAAATGGTCCGTTACTACGGCATTTATGCAAAACACCATAAACAGGAAAAAATCTCGGAAATGTTTATCCCCTCAGAAGCGGCAATATCTTTCCCGGCTACTGGACTGGCGTAATTCGCTTCTTCTGGCCTTTGGCTATGAGCCGCTCAGATGCCGGAGTGTGGCACTTCTATGTTGGTTTTAGAAGTTTACCACAAAAAAACTGCACTATTTGAACGCTATCGAAAGGTTATGGGATATGGATAGATCCATACGCCTTATTCCTTCTCTACCGTCAGATAATGCAGCCTAGCCCGCCTATAAAACTGAATTTAGGCTACCTCATTTGCACCACCATCTGTCCAGCCGCACTACAGCAGAAGGATGTACAGTAAAATATCAAAAGACAGGAAGCCATGCCGTAAATTCTATCCATTGGAGGGGCTATTGTAGAAAAAGTTTACGACAATTGTTGTGGTATTGATGTGCACAAGAAGCTCATTGTCGCCTGCTTCAAAAAAAAGGCAACACGCAGGAGATTCGTGAATTCGATGCAACAACCAGAGAGCTTCTGGAAATGGCTGACTGGCTTAAGGATGGCGGCTGTGAAATGGTTGCCATGGAAAGCACAGCGTCCTATTGGAAGCCCTATACAACATCCTTGAATCTTCTGACTGGAATGCGATTGTGATAAATGCTCGCCATATGAAGGCAGCGCCCGGCCGGAAGACGGATGTAAAGGATACGGAATGGATTGCCGTTCTCCTTACGCACGGTCTGCTCCGGGCAAGTTATATCCCAGGCAAAGACCAGCGTGAGCTGCGGGAACTCGTCCGATACCGCAAGAGCCTTGTCGGGGAACGCAGCCGTGAACTGAACAGGCTCCAAAAGATGCTGGAAGGAGCCAATATCAAGATATCCGATACGATTACGGATATCAACGGCAAGAGTGCAGGAACATCCTGGAGCACATACTTCAGGAAAACAGATTGACTCTGCTCAATATGACATTTTCTATGAAATAAAGAAGAGGGGGGATTTATTTCCCCGCCTCTTCCTGCTGCCTCCGCCGCACTATAGACTTAAACACTCCGTTTCTTCCTCATCCGAATTCCAATCAATTCCTTCACATCCTCCAGCACGTCCCCGTCCCTTACCTCTATCATCATCCATCTTCCCCCATTAAAAGGAGCCGTATCTTGATACAACTGACGGACATAAGCAGTACAGCCGTTAAGTGCCAGTTCTGCCTCCGGGGCTTCCTTTGCCCCCACCGACACCATGCAGATAAAATACCCTTCCTCAGGATACAATGTGCAGACCGCCCTGGATCCCTTCTTATACTTTACGTTCCATCCTCCCTGCATGGAGCATCTGCTGTACTCAATCCTGGGGGATATATGAAATGTGTCCTCCAGCCAGGCCAAAAGCTGCTGCCAGCAGGGACTTGCTATATATCTTCCGATTTGCTCCATGTCCGGCTGCCTGTGAGCCGGGTATGCCTCCATCCATGTCATTGCGTACCTTCCTTTCATTCTGACGGAGGACGAAGCGGGACAGCGCCGCCCCTGATGAAAGCCCCTCATGATAGCCCTCCATAGCTTTCTGCCTCCTTTTATAAAGTTAGAGGGAAGATTCTGCTGGTCTGTGACATATAATATGAAACAATTTATTCTTCCCGGCCGGATGAGCGCCATTTCACTGACCCACCAACCGCCTGACTCCTTTTTCCGATATCACCATATCCATCATCTGGTCGTGGGGCTCCACAGGTATGTCCGCGCGCATGATCCGTTCCCTGCATATGACTGCCTTCACGGCCCGGTCCTGCCCAGATAGCGGTCATAGTACCCGCCGCCGTACCCCAGCCGTCTGCCGTCGTGGCTGCATGACATGCATGGCACAATGGCCAGATTGATTTCCTCCGCCTGTATGACCGGAGCATGTGCTCCCGGTTCCATTATACCGTATTTTCCTGCCTCCAAATCCCGAAGGCTCCTGATTTCACGTACTTCCATAATCCTCTGGAGATGCACCTGGGAACCCCACCCGTTTCCCCTCCTTAAGGCATCCTCCGGTATGGGCGCTGTATCAATCTCACTGCTGGTTCCCACAAAGCAGAACAGGGTGCCCGCCTGTTCATATTCCGGCAGACCGGCCACATGCCGGAATATTTGAAGGTCCGCCTCCTTTGTATACCCTTTATCCAGCGCCGCAACCGCAGCTTTTATCTCCCGGCGCAATGCTCTTTTCCGGTTCTCTGATGTATTCAGTTCTTCCAAAGCCATAGATGTTTCCCCTCCCTGTGGGTATTTCCCTAATTATACACTGCCCCATATTGGAAAACAACCACCTGGTAAGCGGACCTGGAAAGGCCTGGAATGCGGACCCGGAAAGCGGCAGACCTTCTGACTTGTATTTTTTCTTATTAGCGGATACAATGGTATCAAACGGACGGACGAAACAGAGGAAGAGCTTTATTTACCTGTTTGAAAGCTCAGAACTTTCTTCTATATTATAAACCACGTATCCCGCATCCTTAACAGCCTGTTTGAGCTCATTGTTACCATGCTCCTGTTTCATCCGCACCAGGGCCTCGCCCTTTTCCAGGTCCGCCTGGGCCCACACCCCTTCCAGGCTGTTGAGGGCGTTTTCCACATGGCAGGCACAATTACCGCAGGACATGCCGTCCACCTTGAGAATCCGTGAATAGGATAGTGTGATTTATCCTTATCCCTGACTTTGATTTTTTTCACCGATGGCTGGGAGGAGGCTCCGCAGCACCCGGAGGTTAGTTTCTTGGCATAGCTCTTGATTCCAATGATTGCAATGACAATCAGGACAGCGCATATAATGGCTGTTGACATAATATCATCTCCCTTTTGATTAGCTGATAAATGGTTTCGATGATTGGTTTATACAATAAGATTAGCATTGACTAACTCAAATGTCAATTCCTTTTTTCATCCAATCCCTCCCTCTCCCCATCCCCAAAGCAAACGTGTCCTGAAAGCCGGCCCTCCATATAAAAGGCAGCTTCCAGGGACACATAATCTTACTCCGCGGGCTCCGGGCC
>ENA-OQCK01000772-OQCK01000772.1-human-gut-metagenome-genome-assembly--contig:-NODE-772-length-14853-cov-2.337091_pt1 | contig 14853 bp, 20 predicted proteins | sample MGYA00242498_ERZ504578 | MGnify/ENA primary metagenome ERZ504578 (study PRJEB26092, sample SAMD00036229) | human gut metagenome | host: Homo sapiens | study: EMG produced TPA metagenomics assembly of... | reverse complement strand
TCATTACACAATATAATACGATTGTATTATAAATATATTTTTTCTTTCCTTCTACGCCTCCCCCAGCCGCCCATATATCCCGGCCAGCCGCCTGCACCGTTTCACGGTTTCCTCATTCAAATCTTCCCCGCTCATCCTCCACCGCCAGTTCTTCCCCAGGGTAGACGGCTCGTTGATTCTGGCAGACGTGCCAAATCCCAGATAATCCTGTACCGGTATCACCGCCAGGTCAGCCACGCTTCCCAGCGCTGCCCGGACTAAATCCCAGTGGAGCTCTCCCTCCGGTGTGTACCCGGCTCCTATGTACTCCCTGACAAACTTCCTGCCATGTTCATCCAGTGACGCGTACCAGCCCTCCGCGGTATCATTGTCATGAGTGCCTGTGTACACCACGCAGTTGGTCCCGTATTTGTGGGGAAGATAGTCACTGTCCTCACCGGCGTCAAAGGCAAACTCCAGCACCTTCATTCCGGGAAATCCCGTATCCTTCAAAAGCTGTCTCACAGTAGGCGTAAGGAACCCCAAATCCTCTGCAATGATAGGCAGCCTGTCCCCGCCGAAATATGCCTGCATCTGCTGGAAGATTTCGATTCCCGGCCCCTTTTCCCAATGGCCGAACTCAGCCGTGGGGTCGCCGTAGGTATGGCGTAATACTCATCAAATCCCCGGAAGTGTCCACCCGCACCAAATCATACATTGCAAAAACAGTACTCCATTCTCCGCATCCACCAGGCAAATCCTGTTTTCCTGTGGTATTCCCAATTATACAGAGGGTTTCCCCACAGCTGGCCTGTGGCTGAAAATCCGTCAGGCGGACAGCCAGCCACGGCCCCCGGCATATTATTTTCATCAAACTGGAACAATTCAGGCCGAGACCAGCTGTCGGCGCTGTCAAATGCCACATAAATGGGAATATCCCCTATAATCCGGATGCCCTGCTCATGGGCATACCCCTTAAGGGCATTCCACTGTTCCTCAAATTTAATCTGCTGGAATTCATAAAACCCAATCTCATCCGTCAGCATGGCCCTGTATGCCTCCAGCGCCTCCGGTTTTCTCAGACGGATTCCTTCGTCCCACAGATTCCAGCTGCATGAATCAAAATGGTTCTTTACCGCCATATAGAAACAATACTCCCTGGTCTCATCCCCCAGTTTCCGGCCTGCCAGTTCATGGACCAGCTCCGGGGTCCGGCCCTCCTTCCAGCGCTCATAGGCCTTCCTCAAAAGCGGAAATCTGCCGTCGTATATCTTCTTATAATCAATATCCCTCTCATCACTTCCAAATCCGTGTCCAGACACTCCTCCCTTGTGAGAAGTCCCTCCTCTGTCAGCTTTTCCAGGTCAATAAAATAAGGGTTTCCCGCAAAAGCCGAGAAAGACTGATATGGAGAATCTCCAAACCCGGTGGGACCCAAAGGCAGAATCTGCCAGCAGCTCTGGCCCGCTGCCTTTAGTGTATCAATAAAATCATATGCTTCCTTAGAAAATGCCCCGATGCCATACCGCGAAGGCAGACTGGCAACCGGAAGCAGCATACCGCATTCCCGCATAGTGATAATCTCCTTTTTGTCCGGTTCGCCCAATCATTTCACTGCCGCACTGCCGCAATCTGACAGGCCCCGGAAAATACCGATTCATTTTATCACACTTTCACAGCCCCTACAAGTAATTCCCCCATTCTTGCGGTATTCCCCCGCGTCTTCCCGTACTTTCTCCGGAACAGCCGGTTAAAATAGGATATATTATCAAACCCGCATCTCTGGGCCACCGCCGTCACCGGATCCGGGGTGGTGAGCAGCATTCCCGCTGCCTTTTCCAGGCGGAATTCATTGAGATACTGTATGAACGGCACACCCATATACTGTTTAAAATACTTCATGAAATGGGAATTACTGTAAAAGCACAGTTCCGCCCCGTCCTCCACGGTTATCTTCTCACCGTAGTGTTCCTCCATATACTCCAGCAGCCGTTTCATCCTCTCCCTGGACTTTCGCGGCTGTCCCGGCAGCCCCCGGTCCCCAAATCCCCGCAATCAGGCCCAGAAACCAAAACAGGTTCCCTTTACCCCCATCTGGTAGGCATAACCCTTTTTCCGCACAGCTGGTCCATTTTCCTGATACATTCCATAAAAGCCCCGTAATCCGGCAGACCTTCCGTAATATGAAGAGGCTTACCTATGCCGCCCTCTGTCATGGGCCGTAAAAAATTATAGGTGCAGAGATCGGATTCATCCGTCATGAGCATGGAAGGAAGGAAAATGATATTTTCATACTCCATTGCCTCAAAACCGCACTGGCTGATGCCATGAAGCTGTCCCGGAAACACCACCACGGCCTCCCCCGCCCCGGCTTCATAGGCTCCATATCCACCGTCACCATACCCCGCCCCTTTTTCACAGCGATGATCTCCATATCCTCATGCCAGTGAACCGGAACCTGGCTGAAATCAGCAGGAATGGAGCAGGGGTAAATGTTAAAGGGGAAATCCTTGCCCGCATGCTCTTTCATCTCATGGTATCCATATTTATCACGCATGCCGTCCCGCATCTACAGACCACCTTTTATCATATTTTTGATAGTATTGTACTATATCATCACATAATTATGCAAGATTTTCTTTTGCATGCCATTATAATACAGACAAACGTACAATCATGCCGTTATCGGCACACCTTACGGAGGAATGTAAATCATGAATCAAAACCAATTGGAACAAATGCTGACAGATGCCTGCAAAAAAGATATTTCAAGCTGCACTGACAAAGAACTGTACACAGGCCTTCTCTGCCTGGTAAATAAACTGTCCAAAGGCCGGGAATCCGCCCAGGGCAAAAAGAAATTGTACTATATTTCCGCTGAATTCCTTATAGGAAAGCTGCTATCCAATAATATGATAAACCTTGGAATCTACAGCCAGGTGAAATCCATTCTGGCAAGCCACGGCAAAGACCTCTGTGTCCTGGAGGAGCTGGAGCCTGAGCCTTCCCTGGGCAACGGCGGACTGGGCAGGCTGGCGGCCTGTTTCCTGGATTCCATAGCCACCCTGGGGCTGAACGGGGACGGAATCGGGCTGAACTACCATTTGGCCTGTTCAAGCAGTTATTTAAAGATAATCTCCAGAATGAGGAGCCCAACCCATGGATGGAAAACACCTCCTGGCTGAACAAAACCAATGTCACCTACCAGATTCCATACCGGAACTTTACGCTCACCTCACGGATGTATGACATCGAAGTCACAGGCTATGGCAACCGCACCAACAAACTGCATCTCTTTGATGTGGAGACCGTGGATGAATCCCTTGTGGAGAATGGAATATCCTTTGACAAGACGGATATCAGCAAGAATCTTACCCTGTTCCTCTATCCGGATGACAGCGACAGGGCAGGCCAGATACTGCGCATTTACCAGCAGTATTTCATGGTCAGCAACGCGGCCCGTCTCATACTGTCCGAGGCAGCGGCAAAGGGTTCCACCTTTACGACCTGCCAGACTATGCGGTCATCCAAATCAACGACACCCATCCCACCATGGTCATTCCCGAGCTGATTCGCCTTCTCACCACAGAGCACGGCATGGAAATGGACGACGCCATACAGGTGGTGACGGATACCTGCGCTTATACCAACCACACCATCCTGGCGGAAGCCTGGAGACCTGGCCCATGGACTACTTTAAAGAAGCGGTTCCCCAGCTGATTCCCATTATGGAAGTGTTGGACGACAAGGTCAGGAGGAAATTTGATGATCCGTCCGTGTATATCATTGACAAGGGCGACCGGGTGCACATGGCCCACATTGACATCCACTACGGCTTCAGTGTCAACGGCGTAGCTGCCCTTCACACAGACATACTGAAAAAGAATGAGCTGAACAACTTTTACAGGCTCTACCCGGAGAAATTCAACAATAAGACAAACGGCATCACCTTCCGCCGGTGGCTGCTTCACTGCAATCCCCAGCTGCTGATTATATATCAGAACTCATAGGCGATGGTTTTAAGAAGGATGCATTTGAACTTAAGAAACTGGATGACAGGGCATTCACAGCCAACATAAAGACCCTGCACCGCCTTTTAGCCATCAAGGACAGTAAGAAACAGGAGCTGGCAGACTACCTTAAGGAAACCCAGGACATTGACATTGACCCCAAATCCATTTTTGACATACAGGTAAAACGTCTTCATGAATACAAGCGCCAGCAGATGAACGCCCTGTACCTGATACACAAATACCTGGAAATCAAACGGGGCAGCAGGCCGGCCACTCCCATCACCGCCATCTTCGGAGCCAAGGCAGCGCCTGCTTATACCATTGCAAAGGATATCATCCATATGATACTCTGCCTCCGTCAGGTCATTGACAGCGACCCGGACGTAAAGCCATGGCTGAATGTGGTCATGGTAAATAACTACAATGTGAGCCTGGCTGAAAAGCTGATTCCTGCCTGCGATATCTCGGAACAGATATCCCTGGCCTCCAAGGAAGCCAGCGGTACCAGCAACATGAAATTTATGCTCAACGGAGCCGTGACCCTGGGCACGGATGACGGAGCCAATGTGGAAATCCATGAGCTGGTAGGCGACGACAACATCTATATCTTTGGTGAATCCAGCGAAACCGTCATCCGGCGGTACGCAGAAGGCAGCTACTGCTCCCGCTCCTACTATGAGGCGGACCCTGACCTTAAGGAAGCCGTTGATTTCATCATCAGTCCCGCCATGGCGGCCGCTGGTTCCAGAGAACACCTGGAACGCCTCTACAACGAGCTTCTGAACAAGGACTGGTTCATGACCTTCCCCGACTTAAGGATTACTGCCGGACCAGAGAACAGGCTCTTAGCGACTACGAAAACCGCACGGCCTGGGCCAGGAAAATGTTAATCAACATCAGCAAGGCCGGTTACTTCTCCTCTGACCGTACCATTGAGGAGTACAACCGGGATATATGGAAGTTAGATACGGGTCTGGCACCATAATTTGTAATAAAATCGGAAGGATTTTCATAAAATTTTCAAAGTCTTATGCTATCTTATGTGTTATACTATTACAATGGTATAATGAAACATCAAAAAGGAGCATAGTCATGAAAAAACTGATTACGGCCACGGCGCTTTTCCTGGCACTTGCCACAGCGTCCGGGGCGTCCCCTATAATGCGGCGGATAACGCATTCTCCGCCTATGCGGTAGGCCCCGGCCTCAACAACCTGTCCATCAAGGACGACAAGGCCTCGTACCAGTGGGCCCTTAAAAATGACGGCCAGGCGCAAAAATAGTCCAGGAACTGGATATTGATTCCCTGGACCCCGCCTATGTACACAGAAACAAAAGAGGAAAGGTAGACGCCATAGCCCTTCCCCCGCTGGAGCCGGCCAATATCCTGACCAGCGCCATTGATGCTGTTCCCGGAATTGATATCAATATCCAGCCAGCATGGGAGGCCTACTCCCAGACAGAGACAAAGCGCCCCCTGACCGTGGCGGTCATAGACACAGGCGTGGACATCTCCCATCCGGATTTGCAGGGTTCCATATGGGTCAATGAGGACGAGATTCCCGGAGACGGCATTGACAATGACGGAAACGGATTCGTGGACGATGTAAACGGCTGGAATTTTTACAGCAATACCAACCAGGTATACGAAGGCCCGGAGGACGTCCACGGCACCCATGCAGCCGGCACCATTGCGGCTCCAAGGATAACGGCGGCATCGTGGGAATAGCCGACAACAATTACGTAAAAATCATGCCTGTAAGGCCCTGGGAGGAGAAGAGGGAAAGGGTTCACCGGACAATGTGATTGCAGCCATCAAATATGCGGAGGCCAACGGCGCCCAGATATGCAATCTGAGCTTCGGCTCCCAGAACTGCACCGAAGAATTCAAGGCAGCTATCCGCGACTCCGGAATGCTTTTCATTGTAGCCGCGGGCAACGGGGATGACAATGCAATCGGCTATAACATAGACGCCTCACCCATTTACCCTGCCTCCCTTCCCTTTGACAACGTGATAACCGTAGCCAACCTGATGTTTGACGGCAAACTGGATGAGAGCTCCAACTTCGGCGCAGGCAGCGTGGACATCGCTGCCCCCGGCACCTTCATCCTTGGCATCACTCCGGACAATGGCTACGCCTTCATGAGCGGCACCTCCATGGCCGCTCCCATGGTCACCGCCACAGCAGCCATGCTCTATACCTCCAGACCGGAATTGAGCCTGACAGACATCAAAAACGTAATCCTGGCCTCAGCCGCAAGATGGACAGCCTGAACGGCAAGGTATTAAGCGGCGGAATGCTGGATGCCAACGGGGCTATGCAGTGGGGACGGCAGTAAGGCAGACAGGAGCATGACAGGAAGTCTCTCCCGTCCTCCGCGTCAGGATTCCCGTATCTTCATTCCTATAGAAACATGTAATGGTATTGCTGTCCTGATTAGCAGACAAAAGCATGTCCTTAAGTACCAGAATATCTCTGGGAGTCCTGCCTCCGGCCTTTTCTATCTGCACCAGATGGAGAAGGCCGTTTTGGATCAATCCTGAATACAGCAATGCTGTCGTCTCCGCGGTTGGACACATATAGGAAACGGCCGTCCTCCGAACATTTGATGGCTGCACAGGAGCTTTTATCATTCGGTGCGCTCAGGGAGGAAATTCTCTGCAATATTTGGCATCCCTCTTTTAATATATTCACCGCAAACACCTCTGAACTCAATTCACAGACCACATACATCCTGTGCGCGTTTCCCGGCTGAAACACAAAATGCCTGGGGCCGGTTCCCTTTGGCAGCATAATATCCCGCTCCGGCCTATGGCTAAGGGTCATGGTATGAACATCTATTCCATAAAATAATATACGGTCCAGGCCCAGGTCCACACACCAGATTCCGTCCTTTTCCGGAGACAGACCGCTGAAATGCACATGGGGGCCTTCCTGGCGCAGGGTGTTGGGTCCTTTTCCCTTATGCTGTCTGCAGTCACTCATTTCCCTAAACTTCCATCCGGCATCAGAGGAAACATGGACAGGCTTCCGCTCATATAGTTAGCCGCATAAATAACCCCTGCTTCCTCATCCAGGGTCACATGGCAGGGAAGGGTGCCCGTAGTTCCTCTGGAATTGAGAATCTCCAGAGAATTCTCACGGCATTTTATGGCGCAAACGCCTCCCCCCGCATTCCCATGATACTCCATATCCTCCATCACTGCATACATCATGGTCCCGTTCTGCGAAAGGGCCAGATACGACGGGTTTGATATACCCGGAAGAGCCAGTTCCCTTTCCAGTATTTGGCTGTTTTCATCCATCCTGTATCTGAAAATACCATTTTCATCCGCACCCGCATATGTTCCTGCATAAATCCTATATTCCATCATACATCCCTCCCCGTAACCTGTTTGAAAAACATTGTTCCAAAAAGATAGGTACTAAAGTATACCAAAGGTAGCAAATGCCTCCGTCGCGCTCATGCCTTTCTCAATAGCCTTTCTTACGTTCTTCTCTCCTCTTGCTTTTTCAAGGGCTTTTTCAATCACATATTCAATATGCTCTGCCGGAATAACCAGAACACCGTCCACATCACCAAAGATCAAATCGCCGGACATAACGGTTACGCCTTCTATTTCAATCCGGCAGCGGTAATCCACCACCTGGGTGCGCACAGAAGAATCCTGGGCATAACATCCCCTGGAAAATACAGGCCAGTTCTGGTCCAGCACCTGAGGCGTATCCCTATGCCATCCATTGACAACTGCACCTGCCGCCCCACGCTTTTTTGCAGTGGCCGTTAAAAGCTCTCCCCAATACGCGCAGCGCATGGTACCTCCGGAAGCCACATAAATTTCGTCCTCCTGCAAGTCATCCAGCGCCTCTGTCAAATAACCAAAGGGCTTTTTCTGCTGGCCGAATACATCAATCATTAAAACGGTCATAGCATAACCTGCCAGCTTCATATCATCTAAGGGCCGGGACTGCCTGGGGAGAAAGCTAGTGGTGATAATCCATCCTGTCCGAGTATATCCCCTACCACAGGAGTATACAGCTCTTTCTTTATAACTTCCAGCAATTCATGTTTTTTTAACACCATTTTATATCTCCTCCTTTTTAATCCAGAACGCAAAGTTCTGTTTGCCTTACCTCCCCTGCCTCAAGACAGAGAGCGCTTCCATTCTCAATGGCCTTTCGTAAACCCGATGACGGGTAACTGGTCCATGGCTCCAGCGCCAGGTTATAAGTTCTTCCATACCATGGATATCCATAAGAACCACCGCATACCTGCCACATCCACATATATGGGAACAGTTTTCCGTCCCAGCTCATTCCATAACTTATGTTTTTAGTTTCGTTATGTACCCGGTACCAGGCACGCTCCGGAAAACCGGTTATATAAATCATATCCGCAGTATCAGCATCCTCCCCCGGCACGTTTGAAAAATCCACTCCATTGCCGGCAGCAGGCCATTCAAACCTGGTTCCCGGCTTCAGACGCTGTGTCTCAAATCGGTTGATCCATGGAAAAACCCACGGTCCCATTTGTGTCAATCCGGCAGCTGCTATCCAGAAAAGGTTTTCCCACAGTGGGTGATGGCCCCACATAAGCTCCATTGGCTCCTTTGCCAGATTGGTAAGGCTTTCCCGGATTGTGATGGCGCTTTCATCCCTCTTTAAGGATATTTCCTTCTCCAGACGGAACGGGGAGCGCAGGGTGGTAATGCATGCCTTAAGGACAACCTCCTCCTCAGAATCCTTTAGAATCCTGCAATCCCACGGCACACTTGAAATCTCCCCGTGCATCCCCAGACAAGCGCCTTTGTAGCTGCACTCTCCTCCTCCGTTGGGAAGTATCTCCTGCCATCCTCCTGAATTATGGTCCAGGTAATTCCCCAGACTGTCCCCGGAATTAGACAGATACTCACTTCTTTTATGAAGCCCCGCCGGAGACCGCCACATAAAATCAATATCCTCCGGCTTGTACAGCATTTCCACACAGTCCATGCCCCTGTCAGCCAAAAATGTCAGCCGCAGCTTTTGATTTTCCATGACAACCGCCTTGTTGCCATCCATGATTATCTGGTCTGTGATCCTGCACCCATAATTACGGCTGTACATTGCCACTCTCCTTTCTGCGCACTTGGCAATGCCAATATGCATCCCCACTCCGCAATTCCACTTCCCAGCCTTTAATACCGCAGCAGATTTTCACTGTATCCCCCGTCCACATACAATGTGGTTCCGGTTACATAGGAGGAGGCGTCAGAAGCCAGGAATACGGCAGGACCAATCAGCTCATCCGCACGGCCAACCCGTCCTATGGGAATCCATTTTTCAAAATCCATGGCCTCCACCAGTTCACGGTTCATATCCGTAAGAATGCGCCGGGGGCCAGATTATTGACACGGATTCCATACTTGGCCAGCTCCAGGGCAGCCACCTTGGTAAACATACCTAACGATGCTTTAGCCATGCAGTAATAGCCATTTTCCCGCACCGGCACCTTCTGATGAATGGAGGTCACGTTGATGACGGATGCCCGCCCGGCCTTTTTCAAAGCCGGAAGCAGCTTCTGCAGCAGGAAATAAGGCGACTTGGTATTTACATTGTAGATGGCGTCCATTGACTCCTCCTCAGCATTTTCAATGGCGCTGTGAGTCTCAAAACCGGCATTGTTAATCAGCACATCCAGTCTGTCCTCCCTGGACAGGAAAGGACGCAGCATTCCGTCTAACCCTTCCTGGTCTCTGAGATCGCCGTAAAGATAGTCAAATCCATTTTCCTCTGCAATCCTTCTGGTCCTGTCCTCACTGCTGCCATGAATCCATACCCTGCCGCCTGCCTGCTTCACTCCCTGTGCAATTGCAAAGCCAATTCCCCTGGTTCCTCCTGTAATCAGGACATTCTTATCCGTCAAATCAAATAACTGCATATACAGACCTCCTTTTATCTTCCTATCCTTCCAGCCCCATTAACTCCGCCCTTATAAATCCAAGAGCAAAGGCCATTCCCGCATGCCATGTATCCTGGCACTGAATCTGCGGCGTATGGTCAGGAATCAGAACACCTTCAAAGTGATTCTTTTTTAAAATCTCCAATGTTCTCTTTATATTGATATCCCCGTCATCCACAAATACTTCCGTATAATCCGGAACCTTGCCCCGTACATTCCTGACATGGGCATAGCCAATCTTTCCCTGGGAGGAATACTGCTCCAAGGCATCATAGATATTTCCATCTGTCATCTCCTGGATACTTCCCATGCAAAAGTCAATTCCATTGCAGGGACTTGGAACCAGGTCCAGCACTTTCTGATACAGCTGCGGCTGATAGACCAGGCGCGGAGTACCTCTTAAAAATGGCATAGGCGGGTCGTCCGGGTGCAGGGCCATCATTACTCCTGCCTCCTCTGCCACCGGAAGAATACGCTCCAGAAACCATTTTAGCCTATTCCACAATTCCTCGTATCCGATATCTTCTATGTATTCTCCCCGGGCATTCTCTGCATAGGTCATATTCCATATCTCACCCTTTGGAATCCTGGCATCCAGATTGAGCTGTCCGGCATGAAAACAGGTACTGATCGCTCCTCCTCTGGCCTTTTTTGTTTTTTGGTGGCCCCACACTCCAGCAAGACTGAAATTATATCCGAAACATCGTATACCTGCTTTTCCTGCATTGCGTATAATTTCCTTCAGATGCTCCATCTGTTCTTCTTTTTTAGGTCCATCCAGCAATATATCATACCAGTCCGCCGGACTGAAATTCTCAATTCCGTAAATATTAAGCCCCTTTTCCTTTGCCTGCTTCTGGAGCGCCATCATGTGGTCCAGACTCCAAACAGACTCCCCTGCTCTGGCGATTCCGTAATTTTCCTTTTCATCCGTAGCTTTGACAATATCATTTTCTCCATCGTAGTAATTTGCCAGATGGATAATTACATCCGAGCATCCGCACTGTCTTGCAAAGGTAAATTCTTCATCCTTTAGCATGTAACGATATAATCCGACTCCCAGCTTCATTTCCTTCCTCCAAGCCACTCTCATTAATTATTTCTTTTTTCGTCATGTATGTGTTAAACATAACTGCAAAAAACATCAGGGCGCCATTAATCACATACTGCATGAATTCGTTTACATTCAGCAATGTCATGGCGTTGGTGATTACACCTGTAAATAGTACGCCTATCAAAGTTCCCCATATGGTTCCAATACCGCCCAACATACTGGTACCGCCGATTACTACAGAGGATATAATCTGCGTCTCCCAGCCGCGTCCAAAGGTAAATGTGGCAGAACGGACCTGTGCGGAATTCATAATACCTGACAATACACACATCAGCTGCACCATACACATGACAAAAATCCTGGTTTTCCACACACTGATTCCATTTAAACGGCAGCCTCCGCATTACCTCCCACTGCGTAAATTCTTCTTCCAAGGTCAGTTTTCTCTGTCAGGAACCAAAAAAACAGGAGATTAAGATAAAGACAATGGCGGGAAAAGGGTATTCCCAGAATCCTTCCGCTTCCCAAAAAGGCATACCAGGTTGGGAAGGCATTGGCGATAGGAAATCCGCCGCACACAATGGCCGCAAAACCATACATCACATTCAGGGTAGCCAGTGTGATAATGAAACTTGGCATATTAAATTTCTGTCTGGCCCATGCGTGGAACAATCCTGTCAAGAGAGCCACCAGGGTGGCTGCTGCAATTCCCACTAACGCGCCAAGCTCAATGGGCATGATTCCTCCTCAGCAAGTCCCTTTGAGATAAATCCTGCCAGCACTCCGCTTAAGGCTACCTGGGAACCAACGGACAGGTCTATTTCACCTGAAATGATTACCAGACACATTCCATAAGCAATGACACCCTTCATAGCCGCATTCCGCAATATGTTTAAGATATTTCCCGATTTCAGAAAGGACGGCGCCGCAATACTTACACCAATAATCAGAACCAGCAGAAGAATTTCAATCAGGTGGTCCAGAATTAAATTCTTTGTTTTTTTGCCGGAAAATAGTTCCATATGCAATGAGTCGATTTTTACAGATTTCATTCTACCTTTCCTCCCATACAATACGCGTATAATGCATCTATGGTCACATGGTCGTCCAGACACACTTCCCCAACGATTTTTCCCATATGCATAATCAGAATCCTGTGACATACCTCCACCAGTTCCTCCAGCTCTGATGACACAAAAATACTGGATATTCCTTTTCTGGACTGCTCCCACATAATCTGGAAAATCTGTTGTTTTGCTTTTACATCTATTCCTCTGGAGGCTCATCATACATCATAATCTTGGGAGCCGTATTCAACCAGTTTCCAATAATTACCTTTTGCTGGTTGCCGCCGGAAAGAGAGCTTACCGGGGCCATCAAATCCGGAATTTTAATCTGTAAATCCCTAATCTGTCTCTCTGAAAATTCTTTTCTGGTTTTTTCATTTATCACATGGCGCTGTGTCATCTTATCCATACTGGCATAGCAGAGGTTATCACGGATGGAATGAATCAAAATCACCCCCTGCGTTTTTCTCTCTTCCGGCGTCAGCCCCAGCCCCATCTGCATCATTCCGATGGGACCGGCATTTTTGGGAGCAGTTTTCCGGTCCACCAGGATTTCACCGCTGTCGTATGGGTCTGCACCAAATAAACAGCGCAGCAGCTCTGTACGGCCGGACCCCAGCATTCCTGCAATTCCTAATACCTCTCCCTTTCTCAGCTGAAGGATACGTCCTGGAACTTCCCCTTGCGGGTAAGATGTTTTACATCCATTATGATGCCATCCTGCACCTTAAGGTCTCCGGGTCTTTCCTTGATTTCCACATCACCGAACATCATAGTAATGATATCCTTGTGCTGCAGCGAACTGATTGGCTCTGTTCCTATGTATTTTCCATCCCGCAGCACTGTAACGCTGTCTGCAATCTCCCACAGCTCCTGTAATCTGTGGGAGATGTAGATAATGATTACATCCTGCTTTTTTAACATCCGTATTGCCTCAAACAGCTTCTGGGTTTCATTGGCGGCCAGAGCCGATGTGGCTCATCCAGCATAAGCACCTTCGGTTTAAAGCTCATGGCCTTGGTAATTTCCACCACCTGGCACTGCCACATACTGAGCCTGAACACCTTTTCATGGGGGTCAATATCTACGCCCATTGCATGCAGCAGCTCTCCTGCCATCTGATACGTCCTCTTCCAGTCTACCAGACGTCCCTTCTTCGGAAGACGTCCCAAAATATATTTTCCGCCACTGAGAGATGGGGAACCAGACTCAGCTCCTGATATACAGTGGCGATTCCCTTGTTCAGTGCTTCCACCGGTGTACTGAAATGCAATTCCTCTTCATCCAGATAAAAATGTCCGCTTGTGGCTGAATGGCGCCTGCAAATACTTTAACCAGGGTTGATTTTCCCGACCCGTTCTTTCCGATAAAGGCATGGACTTTTCCGCTGTCAAAGGATACGGTGACATCATCCAATGCTCTTGTTCCCGGATAATCCTTTATAATCCCTTCCGTTCTCAAAATGCTCATGGCATACTCCTTATTCTTACCGGTAACGAACTCAGCTACATTTTGGATTTAAGGTCTGACATAAAATCATCCAGCTGCTTTGTATCGCCGCGTCTTAACGGTATACCTTCCACAATTACTGTCTTTCCCTGGTCCGCCACATCCTTTCCTTCAATGGACTGGACCAGTGTCTCAACCGTCTTATATCCAATTTGAAACGGATCCTGTCCTGTGACGGCCTGAAGAATATCATTATCTGCTTTCAGCAAATCCACAATCTGCTCAGACGCGTCAGTACCGAATACAAAGGTCTTGCCTGCCTGTCCTGCATTTTCCACTGCCATAACAGCACCGATGGTTCCGCCGTCGTTGGCAGCAAACATGATATCAATATCCGGGTTGGCGGCCAGCATGTCTCCTGCCTTTGCAATGGCTGTATCCTGGAGCCATGCATCCTGATTGGAAACAATCTCATAGTTTACCCCGCCCTCATCCAGGGCAGCAAGGAAGCCGTTGACCCTCTCTGCTGAGGTTTCCGGAATTTGAGTCTTAAACTGAAGGATTCCCAGCTTGATTTTTTCATCCCCATATTTTTCCTTAATAAAGTCCACCGCAATCTCGCCAGTCTGTTTACAGAAGGCATAATTATCCGAGGTATAGGCTGCTATGGAAAAAGGGTATGAGTCCATGGCCGTATTGGCCACACAGATTTTGACCCCTTTATCGCTTGAAACCTTAAGTGCCTCCGGAGAAATCGTTGCGGACAGAGGGGAGATGGCGATGCCGGCAACTCCTTGTGCTGTATATGTATTTACCAGTCAGTTTCCTTCATCTGATCATTTGTGACATTGGAAAGCTGGATTTCATACCCCAGATCCTTTGCAGCCGCCTCATATCCAGCCGACATCAGCTTAAAAAACTGATCTTCCTGGAACACAATACCTGCAATTGACTTTCCTGCACCAGATGTATCTGTCTGCTCTTCCCCTTCTCCGGCCTTCTCTTTCTGACCTTTCTCTTCCTGGCTTGTCCCCTGGGCCACGGTTGTTCCTCCTGTTGTCTTGGCTGCCCCGTCTCCATCCATGCTGCATGCACCCAATACACCGGCCATTCCTAATATCATTGCTGCTAACGCTATCTTCTTCATAAAGCCTGCCTCCTAATATCATTACATAGTTTTTGTTTTCATTTAAATGAGCTCATTCATTTATGTTCTTACTATATCTTATTTTATTCCCCAAATCTTCTTTACTTTTGATATTTATTGTTTTATATTGATATTTAGACAAAAACAACTGGATATTCAGGCAGGGAGAGGAACTATTCTTATGCAAATTTCAGCTAAAA
>ENA-OQCK01000771-OQCK01000771.1-human-gut-metagenome-genome-assembly--contig:-NODE-771-length-14886-cov-5.391016_pt1 | contig 14886 bp, 16 predicted proteins | sample MGYA00242498_ERZ504578 | MGnify/ENA primary metagenome ERZ504578 (study PRJEB26092, sample SAMD00036229) | human gut metagenome | host: Homo sapiens | study: EMG produced TPA metagenomics assembly of... | reverse complement strand
TCCGCGACATGAAAGATGCGGTGGAGGCTTGGAAAGAGGATCCGTCACGGCAGACCGATTACCAAATCGCTCGTATCATGCTCGCCTACGGCATGCACCGCATGACCGACCTTTACGGGGATATCCCCTACTCGCAGGCGGTACAGCCGGAGTTGTATTCCTTTCCGGAGTATGACACGCAACAATCTATCTATATGGATTTGCTGAAGGAATTGAACGAGGCACAGGCCGCCTTGAACGGCGCATCGGCGGCGGCGATGAAATCGGCGGACAACTTCTATCAAGGCGATGCCTCGAAGTGGAGGAAGTTTGCCAACTCACTGATGCTGCGCGTGGCGATGCGTATGTCGAAGGTAGACCCGGCCGCGGCGGAGCAATGGGTGAAGACCGCGGTAGCCAACGGGGTGTTTGAGTCGGACGCGGACAACTGCATGCTGATGCATGCGGGTGGCTTGACAACGAACGACTCCTCCGAGCCATACGCCAAGATCTACTCGCACGAGGATCGCGGCAACTTCTTCCTGACCGAGTATTTCGTGGATCTGCTGAAAAGTACTAACGATCCGCGCCTGTCGTTGATCGGTACGGTGTGCGAGGACCGACCATCTCGGTGCAGGCGGGTAGCGACTTCCAATATGGCGATTCCGCCCCGGCCGTCCAGAAAGGATTGCCTAGCGGCTTCTCCGACAGCCCCGATAGCCCGTGGTTCGTAGGAAACAAATATCCCGAGTTCAAGGACGAGGATTACCGCAGCACGTATAGGAGCCGTTATTCCACGATAAACCGTTATACCTATTCCGACCCGACGGGCCCGACGTTCGTCTGCACCTATGCCCAGACGCAATTGTTGCTGGCTGAGGCCGCCGTACGCGGCTGGGTAGACGGGAGCGCGCAGACCTACTACGAGAATGGCGTACGCGCTGCCATGCGGCAGTTCGCACAGTTCCCCAACGGCACGGCGCTGTACAATCAGTATCTGACGCAGGCCGCGATCGACCGCTATTTGACGGAGAATCCGTTCAATGCATCGAAAGCGTTGGAACAGATCAACACACAATATTGGATCAACTGTTTCTGCGATGAATACGAGACCTTTGCTAACTGGCGTCGTTCCGGCTATCCGGAATTGAAATCGACCTATGACCCGGCCAATCCGTATCCTAACGCAGATACGAATGGAGAGATCCCCCGTCGTTTCCGCTACCCATCGAAAGAGTCGCAAGACAATGCGGCTAATTACGAGACAGCTGTTAGCCGTCTGTCCGGTGGCGATCACTTCAGTTCTCGCATATGGTGGGACGTGGCGAAATAAACCACTCTATTGATCAGAGTAGATAAAAAGAAAGAAAATGACTACTCTAAGTAGTTACAAATTATTATTATAAAGCCAAGAAAGAGCCATATTATTGCTTGACGCATTAATTGTGCGGATGGTAGTAGTATAAGGTACTATTTTTGAATAACTGATGGCATGAGGGGATAAGAATGAGCATCATCTTATCCCCTCTTTGTATATTCGATTAGCCTGTTTAGTTACATAGAATAATGTACACTGTATTTTGGTGTGATTATCTTACTATTCTCTATCGAAACAGGTACTTGTTCTCGAAAAAAGCATTTTTCATGAAACTACAAAAAACATTATGAATTAAAATCTTTAGCTATGGGGACAAGAATGTAAGAACACTTGCCTTCCTGAAGGAGATCATCTTTCAGGGAAGTAATTTCTTCTAGCAGACGGTCAATGCGGAAAGCAAGTTCTTTTTCCTTTACTTTAGATTTCGACAAATGTTCCTTCAGTAACGCTATAACTTCATCCATTTTACAACAAATGCCGCTAATAATCAAGAAATTAGACAACAAAAAAAGGATTATTTATCCATTAATGATCAAACGCACGTATGCAACATAAAAGAAGGCATCCGTAAGGATGCCTTCCTCAATCGATCATTAAATCACACTTTTCACGATCTCTGTTACGTTCATTTAAAGACGAATTTTATAAGTTTCACCATCCATACGCAGGATATAGACTCCTCGAGGTAACGGAATGCTGAATCTCCCCCCTTAGTGGAGAATTCATGGATAAACTGGCCTTTGAGAGTATAAACAGATATGACCGTGAACGATCGGCATGTAAGTACAAGACTCTATCCAGATCCAGGAAATAGACAAAAGACTTACGGGCAAAAGAAAGACATTTAAATGGTCGTTCATTCGGGACTTCTATTTCCGGATAGCGTTTCTTCGTCTGGTCAGCAGCCATCTTATCCAGTGAAGCTACGAAGTTGACCTGTCGGATCGGACTCCATTCCGGTGCTTCAAGAATCACCATCCCATCTTTCTCTTTCGATAAAATTCACAAAGTCTTCTCGTTGATATCGGGACTGGATAAAACATATCGCGGGAAATCCATCATAATAATACTTAAAATCCGAGATCGCGATGTTACTACAATTCTTAAGATACAGCTCTATTCTGTTATTTGTCGTCAATAAACCGAAGATTTCGACAATTACAGTATTCAAGTACTACAATCACGAACTCTCCAATATAATTCAAACTATTGTTAATCAGAAAGTTAAAAAGAAAAACCAAAGATAGTGCTTCGACATCGTTCCATGAGGACTCATAATTCAAGATTATTATGACTTCAACAGACCCCAAAATGCGTAGTATAACCGGTAAACTAGTCACAAATATGTTAACAGAGCGAGAAGACGATTTTACTTACAAGGTAACTTATGTGGCGAACCGTACGATCAAAGACCTTTGTAAACTGGCTGCTCAAAATGGTAGCAAGTTTTCCGCCTCTGAATTAGAAAGTGCCTATAACGATTTGTTTGCTGTCGCTAAACAAGAAGTTTACTCAGCTTCTACCGTGGAATTTGGATTTACGAATAACTCATTAGGCGTGGATGGCTCTTTCATCGGACCTAAGGCCCAGTTTGACCCGTCACGTAACAGCGTTGTTCTATGGAGTTCCCCCCGTGCCGAGATTAAGGAGGATATGAAGGGCATTAGCGTGATCGTAAGTGCGGTAGAGGAAGGACTCCCTACGATCATTAGTGACGGATGTCTCTACTGGGACTCAAAACGGCAAATTGCCCCCCGGTGGTGGTTTGGTCGGTACGGGTAACCGTATAAAAATAGCTGGAGAAGAAGGTAAGGCGGTTGGTTTCTTCTTCGTCAACGCAAAAGACGAGACGGAGACAGCCGTACCGATGACTTCCCTGATAAGAAACGATCCTTCCGCTTTTTCGTTGATTATCCCTGCCTTAGCTGATGGATCTTATTATTTGGAAGTGGCCACGCAGTATGGGGGAAATAACAAGTTTTTCTTGAAGGAAATCCGCAGGAATCGTTTTCCTTATCCTCTCTCAGTAGGAACTGGAAATCCGGATAGCGAAAGTCCCGATGAGATTTGACCTTGGACTTAGGGATATCCTAAACGCCCATTTAGGGCATCCCTAAACGCTCATTTAGGATGTCCCTAAACGCTCGTTTAGATCTCCTTACAATGGGAACTTGGGTAGAGCATAGGGTGAAATACTTTTTTAAACCATGGAATCATGAAATATCTACTTTATATATTTTTAGTTTTAGCAACCTTGTTTACGGGGATATATTTGTTACCTAAGCATACGCCCTTATTTGAGTATTATAGGCTAAGACCTGTTTTTGAGACAGCTTCTATCACCCTATTAATCGGTGTCTTATATTTGTATAGGCGGGAGAAGAAGCAAACAGGAGTGATGTTTTCCCGTCTGTCTCAAAAGTATTTCTTCTTGGATTTGGCCATACAGTGTGGAGGCATATACATCCCGATGACCTCACTTCTTTCAAGTTACTGAGACAATCTTTATGGAAAGCGGACAAGGAGGTATTCCAATGCCGTGCCCGCTTCGCCGGATCTGATTATGAATGGTGGGAATTCCGCTTTAGCGCCATGCCTGCGGTAGATAATGCGGAGGGAGGCAAAGACGTGAGTGGTATACTTATCAATATCAATGACATGAAGAAACGGGAAAAAGAGCTTATCCTCATGAGGGGTATGAGCAAAAGTTCTTGGCGAACATGAGCATGAGATACGTACGCCGCTGAACTCTATCGTAGGCTTCTCGAACCTGCTGGCCTCGGAGAAGGACTTAGACGAGGCGACAAGCAGCTGTTTGCCAAGACGATCAATCAGAGCTGCGATCTGTTGTTGGTGCTCATCAATGATATTCTGGAGGTTTCGAGACTTCAATCGGGACAAATGAAATTCGAGAAAGAGAGCTGCTCCGTCAAGGAGTTGGTCGACGATCTTTACCTCGCCCATCAGTTATTGGTCCCCACCCACCTACGATTCTCGAAAGAGGCGGAGGGGGATTTGTTTATCTATACGGATAAAAAGAGACTTTCGCAAGTTATAACCAATTTCTTGACAAACGCTTGTAAATTCACGAATAGCGGATATATAAAGTTGGGATTTAAGCATCTGAGGGGGGCGGATGAGGCGGCGATTTTTGTCGAGGATTCCGGGATCGGTCTATCGGAGGAGGAACAAGAGAAGGTATTCAGCCGTTTTTTCAAGCAAGATGAATTCAGCCAAGGGGCCGGTCTAGGGTTGTCTATCTGCCAAGGAATCGTACAAAACTTGGGGGGACGGATAGCGCTGAGTTCTAAGCAGGGAGAAGGAAGCCGCTTCTCGGTCGTGCTGCCGGTATACAAGGGGATAGTGGAGCGGGAAGCGGATGTCTTGCCGACCCTAGACGGGATTCTCATTTTATTCCTCTTTTTGCTCGATTTTTGTGGATTTACCTCTTTGGGTTATAATGACGATAATTCCATTGCTAGCTTTAGGCCCCCATATGGCTGCGTCTGATCCTTTTAGTAAAAATATTTCTTCTATGTCGTTAACAGGGTAATCTAGGATGTCGAAATCGATAAAAGGCGTGTCATCAATCACGACTAGGGGTTTCCCTTCATTTTTTGATCTAAAGGAAGTTATCGCGTCACGGAGTACCGGATAATATTTTTGCTTAACGTTATCGAAGATAAATTTAACCCCGCTAAAGCGAGATAATAACGATTTCATCTCATTTATATGCCACCGTTCTATATCTTGGGAGCTATAAATACGGCTGGAAGCTTGGACGGGCGAATAGAGTCCTTGATTCTGTTTGTCTTTCTTGAATGCCTTGATTTCTACATTCTCCAACTCGATGGTCTTCCATATATCATCATTTGGCCTTTTATCAGGTTCCGATTGTTCCTGGTCGATTGTTAAGTCTTGGCCAAAGTATCCAATACGAGATTCTTCCGTATGGAGTCGGTTCCCGGATCGTTCATGATAGGAAGTAGCCTTATCTTGAAGTCCGGAGGCAAAGATTGGAGTGATGAGATATTTTCTAGCTTGAAAAACGGTCGCCCGGAAAGTAGATCGCCATTACTATCGACTAAAAGAAAACTAGACAGGCCGGTCTTGATGTTTTTTTTCTCGAATACGATCCATCTCCTTGAGAAATCCCAAATGTCTTTATAAACGATGGAGTCTTCGGATTGTAACAGTATATATAAAGTGTCTTTAAATTGCAAATGCTCTGGTTTTAAGGCGGAGACTAATATTTGGTCTTCCTTGAAATGTACTTTTATCCCTATTGACAGGGTTGCGGCAGGTAATATAAAGCTTTTTTCTATACCTTCTGTGCTTTTACAGTTCAGATAATAGGTCCTTCCTTCATCTGGGTAAATATTGAAATATCCTAATCCGTTATATAAGGATTTTACGTTTTGTACAATATTACCTCTGTCATCCACGATCTCTCCTGAGATATCTAATGTTCTACCATCTCTGCTTTCTGCCTTGAATGCGACTACGCAGGCGGTATTTAATATCAATCGGCCCCCTTCCGGATAGAATGAGACTGTGTAAGCCTCATTTCCCTCCTTGATATCCGGATTTGATGCGGTCGATTTATCCCCGTGAAGCAATGGGAGAAAGAAACTAGAACGTTTAGTATCAGATGGTACATGATTTTTATTTAGTTTTTTTATTGTAAACTATGTCATTGCCTTTAGGAATCTATGATATTCCGTTGCTATGGGAAAAACGGTTGATGATCATTCTTCGCTCTAAATGTAACAAAAGAATTTATAAACTTAGGACTAAAATACATATATTATGATGTATATTGCTGAAATAGACCTGAAAAAGAAGAAACGACAACTTATTCCCTTGACGCGGATATGTCTCTTTGGCTATGTTGACGGCAAAAGAAAGAACCTAGAAAAAAATTGTACCTTTGCTTTTATAAATATGACAATATATGGCATTGAAACTTATCCATACCGCCGACTGGCATCTGGGCCAGACCTTTTTCGGCTACGACCGGGAGGCGGAGCACGAGGCTTTCCTCGGTTTTCTGACAAATCTTTTGGTGGAGCGGCAGACGGATGTCCTGTTGATCGCCGGCGATGTGTTCGACGTGACGAACCCTTCCGCGGGGGCGCAACGCCGTTTCTATCGTTTCCTGCGGGAGGCGAATCGCCTGAATCCGGGCTTGCAGATCGTGATCATCGCCGCAACCACGATTCCGCGATCCGTCTGGAAGCCCGAATCCCTTGCTGGAGGAATTGAATACCTCGATTGTCGGTATCGTGGGGAGGACGGATTCCGGGGAGATCGACCTCGCTTCGCTCGTCGTCCCTTTGAGGAACCGGGCGGGAGAACGGGAGGCGCTTTGCCTGGCGGTGCCTTTCCTCCGCCAAGGGGATTACCCGGCGGTACCCGAGGGAGAGCCCGACTCGTATGTGGCGGGTATCGGCCGGATGTACCGGCGGCTCTACGCTTATGCGGATGCCCGGAGGAATCCCGGCGAGGCGATCGTAGCCTTGGGACACCTCCACGCTACCGGAGCCGAACTATCGGAGGATGACCGGAGCGAGCGTGCGATCATGGGAGGTCTGGAGTCCGTATCCGCGGATACCTTCGACGCCGGGATCGCTTATACGGCGCTGGGGCATATCCATAAGGCGCAACGGATCGGCGGGCGCGAGGCGGTACGTTATGCCGGAAGCCCGCTTCCCATGTCGTTCTCGGAGAAGAATTACCGGCATCAAGTGATAGCCGTAGCGGTCGAGGAGGGGAAGGTCGCTGGTATCGAGGCGATCGAGATACCAAGAGTCGCGGACTTGATGCGTATACCGGACAGCCCGTTACCACCGGAGGAGGTCTTGCGATGCCTCTCCGGGCTTCCGGAGCCGGAGGAGGGCAAAGAGGACGAGAGCCGCTGGCCTTATTTGGAGATACGGGTCCTGCTGACGGAGCCGGACCCTACGTTCCGCCATCGGGTAGAGGAGGCGTTAGTCGGGAAGGCGGTCCGCCTCACCTCCATCGTTCCTTCGTATCCCCGGCGGGAAGGGGAGGCGGAAGAGAGGGCCTTGTCGTATAACGATTTGCAAAAGATAGCCCCGCTGGATATGCTGAGGCATACGTTTGCCGTGAAATACGGAGCGAGTTGCCCGAGGAGATAGAGACATTGTTTAACGAGGTGATGAGGGAGGTTTCTTTATGAGAGTGCTGGCGATCAGAGGACGCAATCTGGCGTCGCTGGAAGGAGAGTTTTCCATTGATTTTACGGAAGAGCCTTTGGCTTCGGCGGGTATCTTCACTATATCCGGGCCTACGGGGGCGGGAAAATCCACGTTGCTGGATGCCATGTGCCTCGCCCTTTTCTCCCGTACGCCGCGAACGGAGCTGGCGAAGGAGAATAACGTGCGGCTGAGGGACGTGCAAGAGGATGTATTGCCGCAAAGCGACCCCCGCTTCCTCTTGCGCCGCGGGACGGCCTCGGGTTACGCCGAGGTGGATTTCGTGGCGCTGAACGGGTGCCGGTATCGCGCCCGCTGGTCCGTATCCCGGGCCCGGGAGAAGGAGAGTGGACGTTTGCAGGCCGCTCGCCTTACATTATATAATATAGATGCCGGGAAAGAGGAGCCGGGAACCAACAAGGACCTGCAAGCCCGTATCATCGAGCTGATCGGCCTGACCTTCGATCAGTTCACCCGCTCGGTGCTCTTGGCCCAGAACGATTTCTCTACCTTCCTGAAAGCGGAGCAGGGCGAGAAGGCTTCCTTGCTGGAGAAACTGACCGGTACGGAGCAATACTCGGAGATCTCCCGCCGGATCTTCGCCAAGAACGCCGAGGCGAAGGAGGCCTACGAGCAGCTATACGCCCGCGTACAAGGCATAGAGCTTCTATCGGAGGAGGAGGTGGAAGCCTCCCAAACCCGCCTTTCGGCCTTGGAGGGGGAGCTGGCTCGCTTGGAGAAGGCGAGGGCCGAGCGGCAAAGCTTGCGGGAGGCCGTGAAAGCGGCCGAGGTCCAGATCGCCTCGAAGGAAAAACAGCGGGAGGAGAACGCCCACTTCTTGGAACGGGCGTTGGCATCGCTGGAAACCTCAAGGAAGGAGTATGAGCAAGGAGAGGTGCGATTGGCGAGGACGGATGAGGAATCTAAGCGTCTGCGACTGGAATTGCAACAGGCCCGGAAACTGGACGTGCAACTGGAATCTGCCTTGAAAGCCCACTCCGAGGCCGATGAACGGATGAGAGACTTCTCCCGGCAGAAGCAGGAGGCGGAAGAGAAACTCCGGAAGGTGGAGGAGCGGCAGAAGAAAGCCTCGGAGGAATGGGACAAGCTGACGGCGTGGCGTGAACGCTACCGGAGCAAGGAGGGGATCGCCGAGCAACTGTCGGCCTTATTGATCCATCTGGATACCTGCCTTACGGCTCGCCGGGCAGCCGAGCGGTCGGACAAGGCCTTGCTAGCCATCCGACAGAAAATCCAGCGGTTGGAGGTGCGAGGACAATCCTTGCGGCGGGAGGCGGAGACGCACGCCAAGGAACAGGTAAAGATTGAGGAAGAGCGGAAGTCCGTAGCGCTTGCCCTCAAGGAATTGGAACCGGAGGCTTTGGATCGATCGATCGAGACCTGCCGTACGGAACGGGAGCGTTTATTGTTGGAGCAAGCCCAGTTCGTGACGACTGGCGATATCAAAAGCCTGCGGGACAAACTGACCGCCGGAACGCCTTGCCCGGTCTGCGGAAGCCTTGAGCATCCTTTCGCCTCTCACGAGGCGCATGAGCGTCTGTTGGCCTTGGCGGATCGCATCTCGGAAGCTACCCTGCGCCTCAAGCGGTTTCTCGACCGGAAAGAACGGCAGGAGGCTTACGGGAAACAACTCGCCGCCCTGCAACAGAAAGAACTGGAGCTGCATAAACAACTCGCCGCGGACGAGAACGCACGGACGGAATTAAGGAATCAGCTACAATCCCTGTCCGAGCAAATCGACCGGGAAGAACTGGATAAGCGGGAGCAACAGGAGAAGCTGTTCCAATCCCTATCCGCCGCCAACGCCTTGTTTGGGAATGACGCATGGCAGACGGGCTGGAACAAGGACCCGGAAAGCTTCCGGGAGACCTTGACGGATTTCGCCCGGCAGTGGCAAGCCAACGGGGAACGCTTGCGGGAATTGGAACGGGAGCGGAGCGCCTATAAAGCGGAACGGGAGTCGTACGAGGCTTTCCTCCCTCCCTTGCGTAAGCAGTACGAGGACGCCGCGAAAGCCTACGACGAGAAGAATCAATCCTATACCCGTTTGCGTTCGGAGCGGAATCTCCTGCTGGGAGGCCAGCCCGCCGACCAAGTGGAACGTACCTTCCACGAACGGGTGGAAGCCTTGAAGAACCATTTGAAGCAACTGCAAGAGAGTACGACGAAGCACGCCGGCGAGGTGGAGCAATACCGGGGGATTACGGAACAGATCAAGAAGGATCTGGCGGAGACTTCCGGTCTCCTTTCCGCACGCCGGCAGGAGCTGGATAACTGGATGGTCGCCTATCAAGAGAACTCCGAGGGGAAGACGCTGGAGGAATCTCTGTCGGAAATGACGGCCCAAAAGTCTGAATGTAGTTTCCGTCTGCGTACGCACGAGGAGAATAAGCGGAAGATAGCCGGCTTCCAGCAAGAGCTCTCGGAGCGGAGGGTGGTGAGCGAGCGTTGGGCGAAGCTGAATGAATTGGCAGGCTCGGCGGATGGCGCCAAGTTCCGTAGGATCGCCCAAGGCTACACCTTGGATGTCTTGTTGAGTTATGCGAATGTGCAATTGCGGCAACTATCCCGGCGTTACCGGTTGGAGCGTGTGCCGGATACCTTGGCTTTGCAGGTGATCGACCAAGATATGTGCGACGAGATCCGTACCGTGCATAGCCTTTCCGGAGGGGAATCTTTCTTGGTCTCGCTGGCCTTGGCGTTAGGCTTGTCCTCTCTCTCCTCGAACCGGATGAAGGTAGAGAGCCTGTTTATCGATGAGGGCTTCGGCTCTTTGGACGCGGAGACGTTGCGGGTCGCTATGGATGCCTTGGAGAGCCTGCGTACGCAAGGGCGCAAGATCGGCGTTATCTCGCACGTACAGGAAATGACGGAACGTATTCCCGTGCAGATTCGGGTGAACCGGGCGGGAAACGGACGGAGTTATCTGGAAGTCATATAGCTTTACCAGCCATTGTGATGGATCTGTTGGACGTTGTATTTGTTTTTGGGAGTCTCTTTCTGCATGGGGTATCCCACAGGTATGACGTTCAACGGCATGATATGATCCGGTAGCTGAAGCTCTTTCCGGACGATCTCAATCCGGTCCGGATAGGGGTAAACAGCCGTCCATACGGCTCCCAATCCCATGGATTCGGCGGCAAGTAGCAGGTTTTGCGAGGCGGCGGAACAATCCAGAAACCAAGCGTTGGAGGATTTGATCGTATCGCCGCAAACGACGATCGCTTGCCTTGTCTCTTTCAGCATCCGGGCGAAGGGGAGACCTTCGGCCATTGTGTCCAAGGCTTTCCGGTCGGTTACGATAATGAATTCCCAAGGTCGCCTGTCACGGGAGGAAGGGGCGGCCATTCCGGCTCGTATCAGTTTGTCTATCTTTTCCTTTTCTACCGGGCGATCCTTATACTTACGTACGCTTTTGCGATTGAGTATCGTTTCCAAGGTCTGGTTTTCCGGTTCCTGCCGCTGGTTCCCCGTAGAGGAGCAGGCCATGAGGAAAACGGTGATCAAGAAGAAAAGACAGATTCTCATAAAGACGGGTTTATATGGTTTATAACGGATTATTTACTTAATATCAACGTAGAAGGCATCTTCTGCAAGGCTTCTTTCCGGTGCTCGGAGACATCGTTCCATGTCTTATAACTGATCAGCATGAAGTTGAAGCCGTTGAAAGACTGGGGCGTAAGGTCTTTCTCTCGTAGAAGCGTGGTCTGCTTCACGTCTTCCGTGAATCGCAGGATTCTTTCCTTGATCATCTCATTCCCCGGGGTCGTACTGCTGGATTTATCAAGTACGCTGGCCGAGCCGTGTGTAGACTTCAATAAGGTCTGGGCGTATCCCAACAGGAATAAATCCTCCTCGGAGTCGATGATCACGATCACGTTCGATGCCTTGACGAAATTCCGGTTCACGAATACACCTACCGGGCAATTGCTTTGCTCGATAAACATCTTCGTCTTGTCTTTCAATAAGGCACCCGGATAAAACCATGATTCCGGAGCCTTGAAGCGTTTGAAATAACGGTTGTAGAAAGAGGCCCGGTAGTGGCTTGCCGCTATATCGTCTGGTGTGTTGCTCATCGATATCCCGGAACCGACCAGAAGGAAATCGTACCCCTCATTGTTTACGATGCTACAAATATCCACTCCGGCGTTGTTCGATACCTCGTAGCGGGTCTGTATCTGAATGCCCAGCTTCTTGGCCCCGTAAAGGATCGGGCCGAAGCTGACTTCCTCGAAATTATCCGTGTGTAGCGGGTTTACGTCCGAGCCAACCGTTAAGTGCAGTGCCGTCAGCTCCAGCTTGTTTTTGCCTTGGGCAAACATCTGGTGGGCTACGTCCAGCATGATCTGTCCATTTCCGGCTCGTCCGAAGGACAACAGTACCTTGAATATCCCCTCTAATGGCATTCTCTCTTTTTGCTCCATCAACTTGTCATGCGCCCGGTAACAGAATTTGATGAATGAGACCAACGGTGTTGTCATAAAGGTGGTGACCAGCGTCATTAGCACTAAGATCACGAATACGGAAGGTGTCAATATCCCCATCTCGTACCCGATCGTCAATACGACCAGCTCCATCAACCCGCGGTATTCATGAGCGCCCCTATGTATAGGCTATCCTTCCAGCTCTCACCCACGAATCGGGCGGAGAACATCGCTCCCCCAAACTTTCCCGCGATGGCCACGACTATGAAGATAAGGCATAGCACCATAACTCAGGCTTGTTTAGAAGACCTATTTCCGTACGTAATCCGGTGGATACGAAGAATAAGGGAAGAAATAGCGCAAGGGATACATCCTCTACTTTCTCGGTCATGATCTTGCGGAATTTGACATTTCCCGGCATCACCACCCCTGCGATAAAAGCGCCGAACAAGGCATGCAATCCCAATATCTCAGTCAGATAAGCCGAGGTGATCAATAGCAAGAAGATGAAAGCGACCAGCCCCTTGTCGATTACCTCCTTGTTGTGGTAAATATGTCCGATCATCCGCAGGAATGGCCGCACCGCCAAAAACATAAACACTATGTAAAGGACTGAGAATAAAATGTTGTAAACGGCACTTAGCATCGAACCCGCTTGTGCGATCGCTATGACAACCGCTAGCAAGCACCATGCGGTGATATCCCCATTCGCTGCGCTTGCCAACGAGATGGTACAAATGTGTCTTGGTAAGTCCTTTCTCTTGGATAATACGTGCCAATACGGGAAAGGCGGTAATACTCATGGCGATACCTATAAACAAGGCGAAAGAGAGGAAAGGCGTACTCTTATCCGCATATTTGTCGTACACGAAATAGGCGGTCAACATACCGAAAAAGAAGGGGACGATCGTACTGGTATGACTGATTAAGATCGTCTCTTTCAGCTTTTTCCTTACCTCGGAGATATTAAGTTCCATCCCGATAGCGAACATAAAGAGTATAAGTCCGAATTGACTCAGCATATTTATATTCACCAACGATTCCACAGGGAAAAGGAAGGCGGAAGCCTCCGGGAATAAATTGCCTAATACGGACGGTCCTAGCACGATTCCGGCAACGATCTCGCCGATGACGGTGGGTTGCCCGATTTTCTGGAATAACCAACCGAACAAACGGCACGTAAGCAATATCGTGATGATTTGTAAAAGCAGAATTCCTATGGAAGACTCGATATTATGTACTAATAATTGAGTAAATATGGTAAATCCCTCTTCTAAATTACTAGGTGCGTTTTGGATGGACGCAATCGAATTTTCCAGTTGCTGACTTTCTCCTTCTTTGGCGATAAAGTACATCAGCGAACCGAAAATGAGGATCATCATTAGGTAAAAGGCTATACTTTTTGTTCCTTTGCTCATCTTTGTACGGTTTACCGCGAATATAAGAAATATCCTAATATTATCAATGGGTATGTTTTTTTCTTTTATCTTTGCCGAGAACCAAATTATAATAAATCATGGAGTCTCTAAATCTGATAAAAAATGACCCGTGGCTGGCCCCTTATGAGGCGGCTATAGAAGGCCGGTATCAATACGTGATTGATAAAGAAAAGAGCCTGACGAATAATGGTAAACTAACCTTATCCGAGATGGCTTCCGGATATCTTTATTTTGGGTTACACAAAACCACGAAAGGCTGGGTGTTCCGTGAATGGGCGCCGAATGCCACTGCTATTTATTTGATTGGAACATTCAACGGATGGCAGAAAGATAATAAATACAAGCTTAAACGTAAGGCGAATGGCGTATGGGAGATTGCTTTGACCGATGCGCAGATGTGTCATGAGGACTTGTTTAAGTTGCTGGTCGAGTGGGACGGCGGTAGCGGAGAACGTATTCCTGCATGGACTCGCCGGGTGGTGCAAGATGAGCAATCTAAAATATTCAGCGCTCAAGTATGGAACCCGGAGAAACCTTATAAATTCAAGAATAAACGATTCAAACCTAAGAAGTCTCCCCTTTTGATCTACGAGTGCCATATCGGTATGAGCACCAACGAGGAGAAGGTGGGGACGTATAATGAATTCCGTCAAAATATATTGCCTCGTGTAGCGAAGGATGGTTATAACGCCATTCAGATCATGGCTATACAAGAACATCCTTATTATGGATCGTTCGGCTATCACGTAAGTAGCTTCTTCGCCGCCTCTTCCCGTTTCGGTACGCCGGACGAGTTGAAACAACTGATCGATGAGGCGCACGGGATGGGTCTCGCCGTGATCATGGACATTGTACATAGCCACGCCGTAAAGAACGAGGTGGAGGGATTAGGCCGCTTTGACGGTTCGTATGACCAATATTTCCTGAGTGGCGAACGCCGTGAGCATCCGGCATGGGATTCCCTGTGCTTCAATTATGGAAAGAACGAGGTGCTTCATTTCTTATTGTCGAATTGTAAGTTCTGGCTGGAGGAGTATAAGTTCGATGGTTTCCGTTTCGACGGCGTGACTCCATGCTTTACTACAGCCATGGCTTGGGCGAGGCTTTCTGTAATTACGGCGATTATTTTAATGGCCACCAAGATGGCGACGCTATCGCTTATCTAACCTTGGCCAATAAATTGATCCATGAGGTGAATCCGGGCGCTATAACGATCGCCGAGGAGGTGAGTGGCATGCCGGGTTTGGCAGCCAAGGTCGAAGATGGTGGTTATGGCTTTGATTATCGCATGGCCATGAACATCCCCGGATTACTGGATCAAGACGATCAAGGAAAAGAAGGATGAGGATTGGCATCCGTCTTCGATCTGGTGGGAGACGACGAACCGTCGTGCCGATGAGAAGACGATCAGTTATGCCGAGAGCCAC
>ENA-OQCK01000770-OQCK01000770.1-human-gut-metagenome-genome-assembly--contig:-NODE-770-length-14922-cov-1.701859_pt1 | contig 14922 bp, 17 predicted proteins | sample MGYA00242498_ERZ504578 | MGnify/ENA primary metagenome ERZ504578 (study PRJEB26092, sample SAMD00036229) | human gut metagenome | host: Homo sapiens | study: EMG produced TPA metagenomics assembly of... | reverse complement strand
GTCTCTTTTCACAATCCTGCTTGCCTGTAGAGGTTTTTAACAATGCTGTCCCTAAGGGACTGGCTTTGGCCGGCCCCAGCGCCGACCCCCAGGCTTTGTCACGCTACATTGACCGCGCCCTTTACCTGGCCGGTTTCATGGGTGTCTCCATGATTACCATGAGCGGTCCTAACCGTCTCACAGCGCCTTCAGACCAGACATGGAAGGATATTTTTCCTTCTATATACAGTTCCTTAAAGAATATACAGACAGAGCGGCAGAATATGGTGTCTCCCTTGTAATAGAACCCATCAATGAAGAGGAGCATAGTTTCATCTCCACTGTTTCCACTGCAATGGATGCTGTCATGGCCGTTAACCGTCCCAACCTTATGACCATGATTGATTCTTACCATTTCACCAAGCAAAAGGATGACCCGGACACAGTCATCCGAAACATATCCCATATCGGACATATCCACTATGCTGCCCAGGCCAGGCGCTCTTATCCCCTTGAATCTGATATGGATGACTGCCGTCAGCTGCTTACTCCCCTTTTTGATGCCGGATATAAAGGCCGTATCAGCATTGAAGCTTACGCTGATAATCCAGAGCAAGATTTACCGCAAAGCGCCAGGCTGTTAGGGAAAATCCTCCCCCAATAAGGGCGTACTTACCGGCTCTCATTCATTACATATCCAAAGCGTCCGGTGTCTCTTCCCCACCAAGGAAGAGACATCCGTGGCTTAAATCAATGCTCAGACAAAGGGCCGCATATCAAGAAGATACCAAGATTAATGTGGCCCTTTTCATCTATTGGCATACCGGTTCCGGCATGCCGTTTTTCTTTTTCTTCTGATTGGATATAAATGATGCAGACGCGGTGATACCCTCTCCGCAGACAGTGTCCAGTTCACCCGCCCCATCCCTTTCGCAGGCGGATACACCTGCCTCTTTATATTTTTTAACCCATATCTCTAACCATCAAAAATCATATCATGCGCTGGTTCTTGATTTATAGCTGTCCAACACCGCTGCAAACAGGGTGATTCCCCCAGTAAACACCAGTTGCCAGAATGAATTGATTCCATTGCTGTTCAGTCCATTCCTTATCATTGACACCAGGAACACTCCGATAAACGTACCAATCAGGCCTCCCTGTCCGCCCTTTAAGCTGGTTCCGCCAATTACAGCCGCCGCCACACATTCCATATGCAGCAGGTCAGCCGTCCCCGACCTGGCAGCCCCCATGCGTGACATGAGCATCATGGATGCCACTGCCGCCGACATGGCTGCAATTACATAAACAGATATTTTAATCCACTTCACATTGATTCCCATGACACCTGCCGCCACAGGATTACTTCCGCATGCATAGACCCGTCTTCCGTATGCCGTATATTTAAGCACGTAGATTCCCAAAAGCACAATAAGAACCGCAATCCATGTAAGGTTGGATAATCCAAGGGTCTTTGTCCATGCAAACGCTGTATAATCTCTGGGAAGTCCTGTCACAGTCTCCTGCTTTGTATAATAAGCCACCACTCCGCGCACCACATAGCCGGTGGCAATGGTTCCAATAAAAGGCGGAAGACCTATGACCACAACGAACAGTCCATTGCACAAGCCTATGACCAGGGCAGCTCCCAGCATGATCCCCATGGAAGCCGGGATACTTCCCCCTGCCGCCAGATACAGCGTTGCCACCACACTGGAAAAGGCCACCTGACCCTACAGACATATCGTTTGCACCGCTGACCAGCACAAAGGTGATTCCCACTGCACAGACCAGGTAATAGGCTGACTGCTCAAATACGTTCACCATGTTTCGGACCGTAAGAAAATCAGGATTAATCACTGCAAACAGGATAAAAATGCACAGGATTGCCAGATACAGGCCGCAATTGAGCATTATCTTCTGCCATGTGATATGGCCGCGGAAGTTTACTGATATATTTCGTTCCATATGCTACCTCCAGTACAGGGCCTGTCTCCGTCATCGGCGGCAGGCCCGCCTCATGCCCGTCTACTCTGCAGGCATTGCCCACAAAAGTCCCTGCTGCTTCAGATATTCCAGATTCTGACGCACCACAATGGTTGTTGGCAGCTTACTGTTTACCCCCATAGACGATGTATCGCCATTAAAGTAATCCTGGCAAAGTGAAAGAATGTCATAACAGAACAGGTCAAAACGCTGATTTGCCACGATGTCATTTTCACCGGCCTGAATGCCTTTCAAAACGCTGGAAATACCGTCTACACTGGCAACAATAACATGACGGGGATCGTCCACCGGATACAGCCTGTCCATTTCCTTCAGAGCAGACACAACAGGAGCCACCTGGTTATCACCTACCACAAAAATCGCCTTAATATCAGGGTTGGTCTTAAATCCATCCAGCACTGCATTGTAAACTTTTTCTATGTTGGATTCCACACTTGGTTCTCCGATCACCTTCAGATGCGGCCAATATGCCAATTCCTCATTCAGACCCGACATACGATCGCGGACTGCTGATGAGGTCATGTTTCCCACACATTTGAGGATTTCCACAGATCCCTCCTCTGCATCGTTTCCATTTTCATCCTTCAGTGTCAGCATGGCAATGGCTTTCGCCACATCACGTCCGCAGGACACATTATCCGTTTCCAGAGTATAATAGATATCTGTATTGATGCGCCGGTCAACGGCAATGACCGGGATTCCCTGGGCCATGATGCTGTCCACAACCGGCGCAATGCCATCCGGGTCCACAGAATTCACGATGATGATATCACAGTTCTGGTTGGCAAGGTCCTGAAGCTGGTCTATCTGACGCTCCAGATTGTTTTCAGCCTGCAGCAGAATGATTTCATCAATTCCATATTCCTTGTAATGGTCCTGATAATTCTGAATCAATACCTGTGTCGCCTCCGCAGCCAGACTGGACCAGCAGATTCCCACCACATTCTTTCCGTCGTCCAGATTTGGATTCTTAGCCATTCCCTGCTTGGCAGAGCCGCCTCCGTCTACTGCTGCAGGAGCTGCCTGCTTGGTACATCCCGCTGTTCCTGCCAGGAGCATGGTACCCGCCATCACCAGTGCCATCCGTCTCATCCATTTTGTCTTCATACTTTTCCTCCTCTACATTATCTCGTTTTCATTTGCTTCTTCCAAACGCATTTCCCGTTCCCTGCGTTCTTCATGCTTTTTCAACAAATCCATACATACGGTAAACAGAACTACAATTCCCCAGAACACGTTGTACAGATATATGGATACATTAAACAGTCTGAGCAACTGGTCAATAGATGCAATGACCGCCACGCCCATCAATGTACCTATGATATTTCCACTGCCGCCCAACATGCTGGTACCGCCTACCACCACAGCAGCAATACAGGAAAATTCCATCTGCGCTCCCATGCCAAACTGCGCTCCGCCGATACGTGATACATTGACCGTACCTGCCAGCCCGCAGAGTGCCCCCGTAATCACAAAAGTCATCTGCCGAATCAAGAATACATTAATGCCTGAAGCCTGAAGTGCATCTGCATTGTTTCCGATTGCATACACATACCGGCCAAATTTTGTATGATTCATCAGACAACCCCCATGGCAAACAGAAACAGAAATATTACTACGCTTATGGGTATGTTGAATATACGGCTCTGACCCAGGTTGGAAAATGCATCGGGCATGGTTATGACCGAATCCTTTCCTATCATGATTGACGCCGCGCCATTACAGACCTGCTGCATGGCCAGGGTGGCAATCATGGACGGAAGTCCCAGCTTGGCAATTACAAAACCGTTGACAGAACTGACCAGCATACAAATAACCACTGCGCACAGCGCTCCAAGCAGCATGTTCTCCGTCATCTGGTATATACGCACCACAATAATTCCTCCCAGATAAACCTGGGCACCAACGGAAATATCCGTCACGCCTGTCATAATCAGCATAGTCATGCCAATAGCCACTACTCCCCATACAGCAGCCTGGCTTCCCAGAGACAGCAGGTTCGCCACACTAAAGAACACCGGCATTTTAATCAGTACAAAGATTGCAAGGCATCCAATCAGAATGGGAGTTGCATGTTTAAATACAACACTTCTTATGCGGTTTATACCTTTCACACAGCCACCTCCCTTCCTCCCAGGCAGAGTCCTACCAATTCTTCCGAATCCACCTCATCATGGGCGAATTCCCCTAAAATTTTCCATCCCGCATCACCAGTACCCGGTGGCACATGCCAAGTATTTCCGCTTCCTCGCAGGATATCATAATAACGGATAAACCCTTCTTCACCATTTCCACAATCAGTTCATAAATTTCGGCCTTGGCACCCACATCCACGCCTCGGTAGGCTCGTCCAGAATCAGGATTTTAGAGTCTGTCATGAACCATTTGGACAGTACTACCTTCTGTTGGTTGCCGCCTGACAAGGTGCTTACACGCTGTTTGGTCCTGTCGCCTTAATAAGGAATTTCCGAAAGGCATCCTTTACCAGTTCCAGTTCTTTATGCTGTTTTACAAACCCAATTCCCGGAACCGTAATCCGTTTAAGTATAGGGAAGGTCAGATTCTTCTTAATGTCCATCTTCATAATCAGCCCCTCTTCCCTACGGTTTTCCGTCAGGAAGCTAAGTCCGTGCTTCATGGCTGTTCTTGATGAAGTAATCTTTACCGCCTTACCTTCTAACACAATCTCTCCGGCCGCAATATGGTCCAATCCAAAAATCGCCCTTGCTGTCTCGGATCGGCCCGCTCCCACCAGGCCGAAAAGACCTAATATCTCTCCCCTTCTCACATCAAATGATACTCCTGCCAGTTTCTTATTAACCAGACCTTTTACTTCCATTACTTCTCTGCATCAGGGCCGGGGGCAGGCGGCAGCTCCGGAAAATATTGTTCCAGCTTACGGCCGATTATCAGGCTTACCAGTTCCTCATTGGTAGCAGTAGCGGTATCCAGCGTCCCTACATTTTCACCGTTTCGCAATACGGTCACACGGTCACATATTTTAAAGATTTCATCTGATTTATGGGAAATATAAATGATGCAGGCACCCTTTTCCTTCAGCTTATTTATGATGCCAAAAAGGATTTCGGTCTCCCTGTTGGTCAGCGACGAGGTAGGCTCATCGAATATCAGTATTTTGGCATTCAGGGACAATGCCTTTGCTATCTCTACCTGCTGTTGTTCCGCTATACTGAGCTCCCCCAGCCTGGTGGCAGGCTCCACCTTAAGTCCCACCATTTCCAGCCATTTTCTGGCGGATTCATTTTTCTTTTTATCGTCCACCAGATGAAAAACTCCCTTGGTCGGAAGGTTGGAAATCATAATATTTTCAGCCACACTCCTCAAATCAAACAGTTTCAGCTCCTGATGTATGAATCCGATTCCTGCCCGTTCCGCCGCCTTGCTGTCTGTAATTGACACCTCCCTGCCATCAATCAGTATGCGGCCTGAATCCTTAGCGTACAGGCCTCCCAGTACATTCATCAGTGTGGATTTGCCGGCTCCGTTTCCTCCCAGCAGCCCGTGGACCTCGCCGGCAGCCACAGAGAGATTTACCCCCTTAAGCACCTCGACGCCAAAAAAACTTTTATGTATATCTTCTATCACAAGATAATCGTTCTTTTCCATGTTATCCCTTCCTCTCTAAAGGATGACTTGGACAACCTCTCCCGGAGGAAGGGCCTGAACATCCAGATCATTCCACTGCGTATCCTCGGCAAAACTACAGATAATGGATACTTCCGGTTCCAAAGGCATGGGAGTCCAGTGCCAGACCCCTTTTTCCACAACCACGGCCTGTTTTTCCGTAATCAGAAATGCTTCCATTTTCTCATAATCAGGCGTGTCTGCACCGTCCACTATTTTATTGGGACAAAACACAATAACAATTGGCCCTGTCAGGGGAGTCATAAACTCTTCTGTTTTAAAATGGCGTTCCATGTTCACGGTTCGGAAAGGGCGTTTGAAGAACGTGGATACACCGATTTGAAACACACCGCTGTCGCAGCGGTAAAGGCAGAGCTTGGGCCAGAAATTAAAGCGGTCTGTGGGACGGTCCGGATTTCCGTCAGTCGGAATACACACAGCGCTGCCATAGGGAGCAAATCCTTCTTTTGTAAGCTCCTTTGCTTTGATCGTCAGTACACTCATATATTTATCCCCGCTTTTCAAATTTTTCCAATACGGACCGCCGGATTTTACACAGACAGCTCATCTCATTTCCAACCTGCACCTGACCTGCCAGATTGAGCAGCATATAACCATCGCACTGGGCAATTCCATATTCTGCTTCCATCCTGCGAACTAAATCCGTATATCCCATCTTCATGGCCATACTCAGATCCGCACAGTTCGGCAGTCCGATGGAGCCAATAAACTCATCGCTGTTAATCTGAGGGCATCCAAAATATCCTGCTTCTTTTCTCGAAACCAATGTAATCCTGGCCTCAATCCTGCCCCGGCACTCCAGTGCGCATCCTGTTATCTCGCCATCACCCTGGCATGCGTGAACATCGCCCATCAGCAGAAGTCCTCCCTCCACGTTCACAGGCAGCACCACCTGCGCACCCGGCTTCACATCACAAATATCTATATTGCCGCACCATTCACTGCCTTGATAAAAGGAAGCCCTGCGGTCATATTTAGGAGCCACTCCTATGGATCCCACAAACGGATTCATAGGTATTCTTAAGCATTTGCCTTTTTCCTCTGTTCCCATGACCACCATGCCATCCTCAAAACAGCAGATTCTGGTCTTAGCTGTAAGCGGCTCCTGAAACGTCCCGTTGATATCCTCCAGCACACCTACTCCACTCTGAATGGAGGTATATCCTTCTCCGCTCTCAGGTCCCGGGGTAACGCTTAAAATGTCTACTACCAGACAGTCTCCCTCCCCTGCACCTTCTATGTAAACTGGTCCTGTTACGGGATTGCAGCCTCCTGCCGCTTCATAGATATCCTGGAAACGGGGCCACACATCCTCGTCTTTTGCAATAAGCCGCAGTTGGCATCTTCAGTCTCAAATACCACCACATCACCAGACTGGATTATAACAGCCGGTTCCGTTTTCTTGTCATAGCAGAACTTTTTATGTTCCATGCCCAGCTTATAAACCTTGCTCACCCTGATTCACCCCTTTTTTCATTTAAGTCTGTATTTTTCCAGCAGTTTCCTGTCAATGCGGCAGACACAGCTTCCTGAGTTGCCAATCCTGACCTTGCCTGCCAGATTAAGTATCATATAACCATCGCAGACAGGTATTCCATATTCCCGTTCCATTCGTTTGGCCAGCTCTACGTAGCCATTTACCATGCAGTACTGAGACGGCCTCTATTGGCAAGTAGATATCACGCCGATCCACTCTTTGTTATCCACCTGGGGCCAATTCAGATATGTGGACTCTTCTCCCGGAATCACCCGCACAGTGGCCTCGATGATTCCCTGACATTCCATTGCGCAGCCCGTTATCTCACCGTCTCCCTGCATGCCGTGGACATCTCCCATGGACAGCAGCGCCCCCTCTACATGTACAGGCAGAAGCACCGTGGAGCCAGCTTTCACATCCGGACAATCCACATTGCCGCACCACTCTTTTCCTTTATAAAAAGATGCACGCCTGTCATATTTGGGTGCCACTCCAATGGTGCCTACAAAGGGCTTAAGGGGAATTGTTATGTATTCTTTGTTATTGTCCAGTTTGTAGATAACCTGCCCGTCTTCAATCCTCAAAATCCGTGTCCTGGCCTCCAACGGTTTTTGGATTGTACCGTTGATATCCTCCAAGGCTCCCACACCGCTCTGTATGGATGTATAACCTCCACCCCGGGCGAATCCTGGCACCACTCGGTTTATAGTGACTGCCAGGCTGTCTCCGGGCTTAGCTCCATTTACGTAAATAGGGCCTGTTACCGGATTACATCCGCCTGCGGTTTCATAAATCACCTTGAACTCCGGCCACAGGTCTGTCTCTTTTGTAATCAGGCTGCAGTTAGCATCCTCTGTCTCAAGGACCACCGAATCGCCTGATTCAATGGAAGCTGCAGGCTCCATCTCTTTGTCAAAAGCAAACTTCCTGTGTTCCATGCCCAGTTTGACTGTTTTACTCACATTCTCTACCTCCCATCTGTTCCGCTATGTTATGATTGATTCTCTTTATACCGTTTTAGTACATCCCTTCTGATTTTGCACAGGCAGCTGGACGAATTTCCCACCTTTACTTCCCCCATCAGATTCAGCAGCTGATAGCTGTCCAACTGATCCATGCCATATTCCTTCTCCATCCTGCGAATCAATTCCGTATAACCAGTTTTACTGCTTCTGATAAATTGCGGTAGCCCAGACATGCAATTGCCCCCATCCATTCGTCTGTATTCACCTGGGGCCAGTCGCAGTAAAAGGCTTCCTCTGATGATATTACGGAAATACGTACCTCCACGATTCCCTGGCATTCGAGAGCGCATCCGGTTATTTCCCCATCCCCCTGCAGTGCATGGATATCGCCGATTGAAAACATGGCTCCCTCCACATGCACAGGAAGTATAACCGTGGTACCTTCCGTAATATCGCCTATATCCACATTACCGCACCAATCCTGTCCCTGATAAAACGAAGACCTTCGGTCCTCCTTCGGCGCTACACCTATGGTTCCCACAAAGGGACGCACCGGAAGTTTCAAATATTCATCGCTTTCATGAAGTTTAAAATGAATACCATCCTCTTCAATAGGGCAAATCTTGGTGCGCGGTTCTAAAGGGGGCTGCAAAGACCCTTTGCAATCCTGAAGCATTCCCAGTCCGGAATAGATGGAGGTATATCCTCCTTTTCTGATAAATCCCGGAACCACACGTAATATATCTACCGACAAGCAGTCTCCTGGTTTGGCCCCCTCCACATAAACCGGTCCGGTCACAGGATTACATCCGCCTCCTTTATCGTACAGCTTCGGAAACTCCGCCCAGATATCGCTCTCCTTTGTAATCAGACTCACATTAGCATCCTCTGTCTCAAATATGACCCGGTCACCGGAATGGATGGCTGCCACTGGCTCTATATTGCGGTCAAAGGCAAATTTTTTATGTTCCATTCCTATTACCAGTGTATCCTTCATTTTCTACCCCTTTCCTCTTTGTGTAATCCAAAATGATAATAATTAGATATATTTATGCTATATTTAAGATAACATTTATCATATTATATGTCAACAGTTTTTATTTATATTTTCACCTTTTTTTGTGCATATTAACATTGGTTTCTTGTTACTCCCTGCATATAAACAGCATTTTGTTGTGATTTTTTAAAATTCTTTCGTGATAACGATATGATCTCTTGTGATATCTTTTAATGTTCTGCAACCTGACATCCGCATGGCATTCTGAAGCTCCCAAATAATTTTCTGCGTATACAGTTCTACGCCTCTGGCTTCCATTCCCTCAGCCACAATAATATATGGACGTCCAATCAGACATGCATCCGCACCCAGAGCCAGCATCTTATAGACATCTTCACCATGCGGATTCCGCCGTCAATAATCAGCTTCAGCTTATCCCCACTGCCTCCTTTATTTCCTGAAGTACCTCCACTGTAGCCATGGACTGATCCATGGTATTCCCTGCGTGATTGGAAATGACAATTCCCCACGCTCCTGCTTCAAGGGCTTTCAGTGCTCCTCTTGCCGTCATAATACCTTTTAATATAAAAGGCTTATCTGTGATGGAGAATATTTTCCTTTAACTGTCCCGCTGATTTCGGATATGTCTTTGCCTTACCATTCACGGATAGATAGGCCAGCCCCACGCAGTCAACATCATGACCAATAGCCATGACCCCAGCATCTTCTGCCATGCGTATCTTTTCCTTGATCACTTCCGGTTCCCATGATTTGATTGCCGGAATCCCCACGCCGCCGTGTTCCTTTAGACAGCGCAGCGGTTCAGAATACGCTCCCTCTCCCATAGTGTCAGGCGTCCATCCAAAACATCCTGCCCTTTCCATCCCTTCCAGCAATGCCTGGGTAAACTCATAATCCCCGGCAAAATGGGTTGAAGGGTTAAAACTGGACACATGACCGTAGGCTCCTGACATGACGGGCGCTCTGAACCTGTGGCCCAGCCACTCAAGAGAGGTGTCTATCTCCGTCCCATCGCCGCCTTCATATATGGTGTCGTAACGGATTTTAATCTGCTGCAGCTTCTCATAGTTGCGGATTGCTGACCCTGACCTCTCTGTTGGAATCATCTTGCAGTTCAGGCTGTTGCATACCTTACACACTCTGCATTTAGGACTCATATATGGCCTGGCATTCTGATAAACCTCCTCTAATTCAGCCAGAACCTCCTTATAATTCATTGTACTTGCTGGTTGCTTGTCCATCTTTCCCTGCTCCTTTCCATTGAGATATTATTTTATATCCTTTTCGTTTTTTATCATATAATATTATCATTTTTATTTCAATACCAATATTTAACTAAATTTATAAACCCCCCTTATGCACATTGCTTTATTGTAACTATTCACCACTATTTTTTATTTTAAATATTTGTTTTAGTTAATTTTAACATGTTTTTCTATTGACATTCTACTTTTTATTGATAATATTTATGACATAAATATCTTTTATATCACAACGAAAGGTGGTACTATTATGTCAATTCATCAGATTAAGTTCAGCCTCTTACCCAGAAGGCCTTCTCTCAGTACGGTACCTGCATTGATTTACCGGCTGAAGGAGATTATGAGCTGAGAAGCTCCGACCGCTTCGATTTTTACCCAAAATTATGCACTTACACCTGTGATTCCAATGTCTTTCAGATTGGTATTTCCACTCTGTATGAAAGACCTTTTCGCACAGTCAATATGGAACGCCACTATCATACCCAAGAGCTGATGGTCCCCTTAACTAATCCGATTATTATCGTGTTTTCTAAAAACAAGGGGATGGATTATTCAGAAGAACCGGATATAGAGACAGCGAGGCATTCCTGATTACGCCGCAGCAGGGGGTTGTCGTGGATACAGGAGTCTGGCACTGGACCCCCATGCCGGTAGGCGGCGACTCACGCATAATCTGCAGCTTTGCTGAAAACACATCCGCCACTGATGTAGATGTCCGTAAATTCCCGGCCGGAGAAGTGCTGGAAGTTCTGATGGCTAATGGAGGCCTTTGTATGTCAAGACTATTTAAAATCGGCGCCACCGCTGCCATGGGAGCCCCTGACGGTTCCCCCTTCCCCATTTCAGTTACCGATTATACGCAGACTGCAGATTGGCTTAAATATAACGGTTTTGATACCATGGAGGTCCATATCCGCGCTCCCCAAATGATCGACGGTCCAAAGCTCCAGGAGCATTGCCTGCGGATCGGCATGGAGATATCATCCATTGGCACAGGGATGGCTTATGGCATGGAGGGCCTGAGCCTGACCAGTTCTGACGAACAGATACGCCGCAGGGCCGTTACACGTTTAAAAGATCAGCTGGATTTAGGCAGGATACTTGCATGCCCTGTCATCATCGGTTCCATGCGCGGCCTGATTGAAACAGGAGAAACTTTCAGCCTCATAAACAAGAGGATGACAGATGCCATGAAGGAGCTGGCAGAATACGCCGAAAAAACAGATGGAGAACTGGTCATTGAGGCCATTGACCGATTTGAAACAAATTATCTGCGCACTGCCCAGGATGTACTGGAACTAATAGAAGATGTGGGTAGTACCAGAGTCAAGGTGCATCTGGATACATTTCACATGAATCTGGAAGAGCAGGACTGGCGCAGGGCCATACTCAGCTGTAAGGGCAGACTTGGACACGTACATGTGGCCGACAACAGCCGCAACTATCCCGGATGGGGATTGATAGATTTCCGTCAGATTATGTCCCTGCTCTTGGAAATCGGTTATAACCGCAGCCTTACATTGGAATGTTTTCCTGTACCGGACGGGGAAACTGCACTGCGCCGAGGCTTAAAGCACCTTGACGCTCATGGAAGCCATATCCTGCAGTATGTAGCCCGGCAGATTGGGAGATAAAACATGAGTACATATATGAAGGGAATCTGCTGCACACTTCTATCCGCAGTCATCTTTGGCTTTACTCCGATTCTCGTACGCATTGCATATGAAGGCGGTGCCAACAGTATCACCATTACTTTTTTGCGGGCCTGGCTGGCGCTCCCTCTCCTGTATGCTCTTATGCACCGGCGTCATATCCCCCTAAGGCTTGAGGATTCCCAGGTAAAGCACGTCCTGCTTCTGGGCATCGTAGGTTCTTGCGCAACTACTGTCTGCCTGTATATGTCCTATAATTTTATATCAGTGGGAATGGCGACTACCCTGCATTTTATTTATCCCATATTGGTAAGTCTCGGCTGTGTGCTCTTTTTCCGCCAGCGCCTGCAGACTTTCCAGTTGTTCTCACTGATTTTGGGATGTATTGGAATCAGTACTTTCATGGACCTGAGCTTTGGAGGAAGTTTTGCCGGAATAGCGCTTGCCCTGATATCGGGATTTTTTTTATGCCTTTCACATATCCTTATATTTCGGCTTCCGGATTACAGGATATGTATTTTTTCAAACTGTCCTTTTACCTCTGCCTGATTACAGGAACTATATGCGGCCTGATTGGCGCCCTGACAGGGACTTTGTCCTTTCATTTAACCTGGACTGCCTGGGGATTTGCGGTTATCGTATCCTTTTTTGTTTCCGTAGGCGCTATCTCCCTGCTGCAGTTGGTATCCGCATGACCGGACCGTGTACAGCTTCAATTTTATCCACTTTGGAACCAATTACCAGTGTACTTCTGGGGGTTATAATATTAGATGAGAAACTGACCTTTTACAAAGGAATTGGATGTATCTTGATTCTGGCAAGTGTGATCGTAATTACACTGGGGGAGAACAGGAACCACCACCGGACAGTCTGTCAATCTATATCAGAAGAATGATCTTTAACAACGGACCGCCAGATACATATCCAGCACCATTGCAAACAGGGCAGGATTCATAAGAATCCTGCCCTGTCATGTATCATTTTTATTATCCGATTATAAATAATATCTAAACTTCCCCGAAATTCTTAAGCCCCTTCCCTGCGCTCCCCCGCACCTCTGTCATGGAGCACAAAGTGGTTCTTCTGAAAATCCAGTATCCCCTCAGCCCGCATCTTACTCAGCTCGCTGGACATAGCGCTCCGGTCCACACAGAGATACTCAGCCAGCTCCTGGCGGTTATGGGGTATGTCAAAATCCCTGCCCCCTTTTGCCATGCCTGCTCTGACAGATAGGACAAAAGCTTTTCCCTGGTGGTCCTGCGGCACACATGCTCCAGTTTGTTTTCCAGCTTCACATTGTGCTCCGACACCAGACGCAGCATGTTGTGTATGAACCTGGTATGGAAATCGCAGGCCAGAGGACAAAACGTGATCATCCGCTGGTAATTGAGGAACAGGGTCTCGCATCCCCCTCTGCCACCACGCTCACCGGCAGCACCGGGGTCCTGGCGCAGGAATAGGACTGGCCAAAGAGCTCCCCTTCCTTTATATGATATATGTGTTCCTGATGTCCCCAGAAATTCTCCTGGATAACGCATGCCTTCCCCCTCAGCAGAACCAGCACCTTATTGACGGATTCTCCCATGCGGAAAATGTATTCCCCATCCTCATAAAGCACCTGCTCCGAGGCACAGCATTTTAACAGGTATAGAGCTCGTCATCATTTATGCCATAAAATAGCGGAGATTTTTTCACAAGAGGCAGCCATTCCTCCATATTCGCCCTTCTTTCCGTTGCATTTACAACTCTTTTGCTGTAAATATTATATAATCAAGAGATTTTTCCGTCAAGAGGGATTTTCCGTGAGATAAAATCTCATTTAGCATCACTGGACATCATCCATTTCCAGCTGTTTTTTATATATCCCAATGACTTTTTTCATGGCCTCCTGGCCGGGAGCCCCTATGGTAAGGCGCTTCTCCACACAGGTCTTCATGCTGATGGCCTCATATACGTCCTCCTCAAACACCGGACTGATGGCCTTGTATTCTTCCAGCTGAGATCATCCAGGGCAATTCCTTTGGCAATGCAAGCAAGGACCAGCTGTCCCACGATGCCGTGGGCATCCCTGAAAGGCACTCCCTTATTCACCAGATAATCCGCCGCATCTGTGGCATTGGTAAAGCCGTTCTTTGCACTGGCCTCCATTACCTCCTTCCGAAAGCTCATAGAGGAAATCATGCCGGTAAACAAGGCCAGGCATCCCTTTACTGTGTCAATGGCGTCAAAGGTAAGCTCCTTATCTTCCTGCATATCCTTGTTGTAAGCCAGAGGTATCCCCTTCATGGTGGTCAGCATGGATACCAGGGCGCCGTATACGCGCCCGCTTTTGCCGCGGATCAGTTCTGCGATGTCCGGGTTCTTTTTCTGAGGCATGATGGAACTTCCTGTGCTGTAGGAATCATCAATCTCCACAAAACGGTATTCGTTGGTATTCCATATTATGATTTCCTCGCAGAACCTGGACAAATGCATGGAGATAGTGGACAGGGCGCTGAGCAGCTCAATCAGGTAATCCCTGTCAGCCACTGAATCCATAGAATTAAGGTAGGTCCGTCAAATCCCAGAAGCTCTGCCGTGTATTCCCGGTCCAGAGGATAGGTGGTGCCTGCCAGGGCGCCTGAGCCCAGAGGGCAGTAATTCATGCGCCTGCGTATATCCTTAAGGCGGGAGCGGTCCCTGGAGAACATCTCGAAGTAAGCGCCCATATGATGGGCCAGGGTGATTGGCTGGGCCTTCTGAAGATGGGTGAAACCAGGCATGAAGGTGTCTGTATTCTTCTCCATAACTGCCAGCAGCTCTTCCAGCAGTTCCTTCACCAGCGCTTCGATGGCGTCAATCTCATCCCTGGTATAGAGCTTCATGTCCAGGGCTACCTGATCATTACGGCTGCGTCCTG
>ENA-OQCK01000769-OQCK01000769.1-human-gut-metagenome-genome-assembly--contig:-NODE-769-length-14934-cov-2.931114_pt1 | contig 14934 bp, 18 predicted proteins | sample MGYA00242498_ERZ504578 | MGnify/ENA primary metagenome ERZ504578 (study PRJEB26092, sample SAMD00036229) | human gut metagenome | host: Homo sapiens | study: EMG produced TPA metagenomics assembly of... | reverse complement strand
TAGCCATCTCACATATCAATTCCAGTGCCAAGGAACATTTGAATGGAAAATCCCCATTTGAGCTATGTGAGTTCATGTGTCCGGAATTAGCGCAGAAACTTTATGAATTTGGTCTACAGAAAATAGAAAAGGACGAAGTGATACTTCGTCCAAGCGTATTGACTCATAAGTAACAAACAGATGATATAAAGAATGATAAGAGCAGCGGGAAGAACAGTTATTTATAGTGTAACTATAAAATGGAAGTGGAATTTAGTTATACATAGGCATAATGGAGCCTATTTTCAGTGCGCTTATTTATTTTATCTATCATTCGCACAATGACCACTTTCTTCACATTTTTACTTACTTCTACCTATTTGAAACCCTTTCTAACGCTATATTTATGCTCTGTATAGACTTTTGTAGAAGAAGTTCCACATTTTTTATTCGCCTTTTGAAAGTGGAATTTAACTTTTCACTTCAGCAAATTTTCATGAATCCGGAGAACCGGTACAGAACCTGACGGAAAGCATATATTTTCTTCCCTTCGTGAACAGCTGCATCAGTAATAGTACGTCTCCACACAGCCCTTCATTTCCCCCTCGTTTTTTACATATCTGCCGACGCGGGCAATCGCGGTTTCACAGTAGCCCAGTATTTCACTGCGTGTCAGCTTACCGCCTGCGACTGCACATATTTCCTCCAGCAATGCATCGCGCAGCTGCCGCATGGTTGTACTGCCATTCAGGTATCCGCTTGCATCAAAGTCAAGATTGTCTCTCATCACGACAGCAGTATCCCGGTTTGCGGACAGCTTGATTACCGGCACAATGGGATTTCCGGTAGGCGTACCCCTGCCTGTGGTAAACAAAACGAGCTGACACCCTCCCGCAGCCATGCCGCTCATACTGATGGGATCATTCCCCGGTGTATCCATAATGACCAGCCCCTTATGATGAATGTCCTGTGCATAATCGTAGACTGCCTGTATCGGTGAATGCCCTGACTTGTATATGCAGCCCAGTGATTTTTCCTCCAGGGTCGTGATTCCTCCCGCCTTATTTCCGGGAGATGGATTTCGTTTTCGCACATCATCGTTAACACATTTCATAGCATCCTCATAATGACGTACAATCTCCAGTATTTGTGCAGATACATGTGCATTGACAGCGCGCTTTGCCAACAGCTTTTCCGCACCGATAAATTCCGTTGTTTCCGACAGAACCGCCGTTCCTCCTGATGCGATGATGCTGTCCGCCACTTCTCCCACCAGCGGATTTGCGGCCAGCCCGCTTGTAGGATCCGAGCCGCCGCATTCCATCGCAACCATGAGCTCTGAAACGTCTGCCTCCTCACGCTGCATACAGCTTGCCTGCGCAACCATTTCTCTTGCACAGCGAACCGCCTGTTCCACGGTATGCAGGGTACCGCCGCATTCCTGAATGATGAAGGCTTTTAACGGCTTATCGCAGCGGCTCTGTATTTCCTCTGTGACAAGCTTCATCTGACAGTTTTCACAGCCAAGCGATATGATGATGGTTCCATATACGTTGGGATTGGCAGCCATCCCTGCCATTGTCCGCAGCGTACATTCCTGATCGATTGGTGTTTGTGAACAGCCCAGCTGGTTGTGAAAGCTCACGGTTCCCTGCACCTGCATTGTGACCTGATGTGCCACGTCACTTGCGCAAATACTGGCAGGAAGAATAAGCACATGATTCCGAATGCCGATCCGACCGTCATTTCTGCGATATCCCCGAAACCTCATATCAGCACCTCCTTCTTTGTTTTATATATCATCATAGCTGACTCCCTTTTATCTTTTGGTATTCCATACATTATGTACATGAACATGCATTCCCTGTTCAATATCACACGCCGCTATCCCAATCCATTCCCCGTACTTTACAACCGGTTCTCCCTTATGTATTCTGCAAAGTGCAAGCTTATGATAAACAGGAATACATTCCCTTACAGCAACTCCCTGTTCCATCCCCTGCGCATCGGTATAGATGCACAGCTCACCTTTACTGATCGGTTCAATGACGACAGCAACGTTGTCCCGTTCATGTATACGAACAGCATTTTCATATGACCTCCAACATTCTCACAACAAAAGGATGCACACATTGATCTGCTTTTTTGCGTATCCATACAAATAAGTGTACAGTGTACTTATAAAATCACATATCATTTGCATACATCCCGTTATGGTATTCCTTATATTATAGAGAACGCAGCATATTCATGTTTTCCACATAGCTGCCTTCTCCATGAAACAATGCACTTGTCCCAAGGACAAAGCCGTCAACACCCAGTGCATGATATTCCTGAATTACGGCAGGAGAACATGCTCCATCCAGAATGATACGATAACCGTACGTCTTCTTACATGCGATCAGCTCACGGATTTTCGTATCCACACTGTCGATAAATGTCTGTCCGGCAAAGCCCGGAAACACACTCATAATCAACAGATAATCACAATGCGGAAGCAATTCTTTCACTGCACTCAGACTGGTGTCCGGATTGACGGCAAGACCGGAAAGCTTTCTTCTGGAACGAATATACATCAGTGTCTTCATCGCCTGTGGCTCAGATTCCGGATGAATATAGATCAAATCTGCACCGGCATCTAAAAACCAGTCAATTTTATCGGCAGGATGATCGATCATCAGTGGACATCCACCATTTTTTCGTCAGAGCACGGACTGCCTTTACATCCATCAGCCCATGGAGATATTCGGCACAAAGCTTCCATCCATGATATCACAATGGAAAATGTCTGTCCCAGCTTCCTCTAAGGCATGGACTTCCTCTTCCAGATTTGCATAGCTCGCACACATCATACTGGGACATAATATCATGACGCCGCCTCCTTCATTCTCCGCAGGTTCTCCTGCAGATCTGCATCCTGCCTGAATAATCCGCTGGTTCCTCCTGTCAGTATGCTGGCCCCGGCTGCACATACCTGCGGTATGGTCCCCGTGTGGATATTGCCGTCTGCCTGAATACGACAGGATAAGCAGTTTGCGGTAATCTGTTCCTTCATGATACGGATATGTTCAACGGCTTCCCTTTGCATATGCTGTCCGGCATATCCGGGCTGTACCATCAGCTTTAAAATCCAGTCAACCTGTGATGCCAGCTTCACAAAATCAGAAGGCACCTCTGTATCACACCGCATTGCCAATACCGGACGGCAGCCGGCAGAGCGAATATGTGCAAAGATATCCTCCAGATCATCGTCAATTTCATAATGCACAGCAATGTAATCTGCCCCCGCCCGGGGCAAACGGTTCAATATAGGGACGCACGTTCTGTACCGCAAGATGCACCTCTATTGGCTTATCACAGATGGGACGTATTTTTCCAATATCAAATCACCAAACACAAAGCAGTTATTAAACATACCGTCTACAACATCATAATGCACAAATCAATATCGGAAGCATTGATCTGCGCAATGGCATCCGATACATGCAACAGGTCTGCACAGGACAGCGATGCACTTACCAGAATTTTTTTATCCTTTGAAACCGTACGCATATTATCCAAACAGAATCTGCATGATGCAGATGTTATCCCGATTCTTTTTGATTTCATATAAATACTGCTTTACATGTTCAACAACCGGTTCATTTCCTTCCAGGGAATTGATTTCACAGAAGGTGGTAATCAGATCCTTATCCATTTTCGGCTCTGTCTTTCCCTGCAGCTCATCCCAGTAAACAAGTGCCGCTGCCGCAACGAATTCCATAATACGCGGATCCTTATCATGATCCAGTAAAATCTGCATCGGTGACATAATGCGTTCGGTAGGTCCCAGCTTTCTTGCAGGTGCACGTCCGTTTTTGATATTGTAATCCAGAATACTCTTATCCCGGAACTTCGCAAGAGCACGGTTGGTGAATGCCTCCTGATCCTCTTTTGTAATCTGGAAATAATCCTGTAATGCCGGATTCAGCTCTTCCATCAGACGCATCATCACAGCATCGATATCCGGGTCACAGGCTGCATCTCCGTAAACCTCATATCCCTTGATATAACCGCAATAGGAAATCAGTCCTGCCAGACAGTTATAGGTATAAATTTTGCGTTTGAAGAATTTTTCAAAGTTGTGAATTGGCACAGCTCCTTCAAAGTCCAGTTCTTCCAGCTCATCCGCATCAAACGGGAAGTACGCTTCATTCATGGACAGAATATCCAGCCGTGTGTCATGAACACTGACTGTGGAACAGAAGACGGCTGTCTGTGTCACCGTGTAGTCCCCTTCCACACCGGCTTCCTGTAAATGTGTTCGAAGTACCTTAGCCGGATTGATACCGTTTTCCGCTGTTAGAAAGACAGTTTTTTTCTGCTTGTTGCGCATACCTGCCTTGACCTGCTGAGCAACATCCCCCAGATTTTGTTCACCGGTGGAGGTCACAATGAAATCGGCGTCCTGTATTGCCCGGTCCGCTTCTTTGGAATAGGTGTGAAATGCCTGAAATCCGTTCACATAGATCGGTGTACGGTCCTTCTTATAAAAATGGATACAGAATGCACGATCCTCATCCAGTATACGGATCAGTTTTTCATTTTATCGATAAAGGTGATCGCATAATCTCTTTGAAACAGAAAGCGGGTTACATAGCCGCGGCCGGTTTGTCCGGCTCCGATAACAACTGCCTTTTTCATGCGGATGCTCCTTCTATGATCCAGCCCTTTGCCTTCAGCTCAGCAATTGCCTCCTTGATCAGCACTGCGATTTCTCCCTGCGGATCAATTTCAGAAATCGTTTCCAGAATGTAATCAATTCCCTTTGTTTCACGTATTTCCTTCAAACGAAGTGCATCGCGGTCCTCAGGATTGTCAAAATACAATGCAGCGGCAGCACCAAGTGCAATCGCCTTTGGCCTGATTCCCGCAGACAGTGCGATACGCATCGGCCCGATAAAGCGATCCTGCGGTCCCAGCTTACGGATGGGATCTCTGGCAATGCGTGTAACCAGATCGACAATAGCGCGGTCTGTATATTTCGCTTTTGCTGTTTTGGAGAATTTGATCTGACTTTCCTCATTGATTCCCATTCCATGAATCAGTGCATAATTGATTTCTTCATAAACCTGATCCAGAATAGGCTCGATTTCCGGATCATTGGCGGAATCTGCCACATAGGTCAGCCCCTTCAGCTTTCCAAGATAGGAAACTGTCGCAACACTTGTATTGTTTGTATAGATTTTCTGTTTTAGCAGATCACCGAAGTCAGTTACAAACTCCACATAGTCCCATTGCGGAATTTCCCCTTTGATACGATCCCTGTCAATTGGCAGATACCGCATATTCTGTACCCAGGTATCCATCTCATTCGTGACCTTATCCGGATCCGGTGCCCCGGTTCCGGTACACATGATGACAGATTCGCTGACACCGACATTCTCTTCAAACAGCTTGCGTTCCTCTTCGTTCAGATTTGAAACAATCGCTTCCTTTAAATCCTTTGCCGGATTAATCCAGTTTTCACAGGTAACAATATTGGAAACATGCACCGCATTTTCCTCCACCAGCCTTTTGAACGCTTTGGCAAGTGTTTCTCCGACATTTCCCATATTTTTTCCACCGCATGCTGTAAACAGAAAATCCGCTTCCTTCCAGCAGCTGCATAAGGCGTCAATATCATAAAAGAGATGTGCCTGAACACCTTCCATATGTGTATTGAGCTCTTCCGCCCCCAGAACATGAATGGTATATTCCTTTTTTTCATTTAATTTATCTACCATGACCGGGCTTGCGTCAAAATAGGTGATTTCAACCTGATTGGCATGCAGCAGCTCGCTGACAAAGCCTCTTCCGATGCGCCCGGCTCCCAGAATCATTGCTTTCAAATGCATTCCTCCTTCACTGTGTGATCTACACGTTATATTAAAATCCCTGCTAAGGAAGCTTGATCAACCGCATGCTTCCTCCAGCAGTCTGATCAGATTATCCGTTGCCATTTCCACTGTATTGGACTCTGCCTCCACCGTACGTGAACCGATATGCGGTGTCAGTATAAAGTTATCCATATGAATCAGCTCCTGAACCCAGTCATCCTGAACTGGCGGCTCACTTGTGAATACATCACTGGCAGCCGCATAGATCTTCTTATTCTTCAATGCAGTATACAGCGCTTTTTCATTGATAATACCGCCGCGTGCCGCATTGACAATGACAGCCGTTTCCTTCATCATATCAAACTGTTCATCGGATATCATATTCCTTGTTTCCTCTGTAAGCGGAGTATGAATGGATATAAAATCAGCACTCTTTAAAATTTCCTCAATGCTGCACTGCTTTGCCTGGTAGGTGTCCAGTACCTCCTTAGGGATATCGAATACATCATAGGCAAGCACTTCCATGCCGATTCCATGTGCCATGCGTGCGACATGACGCCCGATATTTCCAAAGCCGATAATGCCTATGTTTTTTTCGTAAGCTCACGACCGGTCGGTTTGTTCCATGCTCCCCCGCGTACCTGCACATTGCTGGATACCAGATGTTTGGCAGCGGCAAACATCATGCCGATCGTCAGCTCAGCCACCGCATTGGAATTGGAGCCGACACAGCGGCCCACCTTGATTCCACATGCTTCCGCTGTTTTTAAATCAATATTATCCGTACCGACGCCGAACTTCACAACCGCCTTTAAGCTCCTGCATTCCTTTAACAGTTCGCCATCCAGCTCATCCACACCAACGATGATACCGGTGCTTTTTTTCGCATATTCCACAAAGGCTTCTCTGGACAGCGGTTTTCCTGTGGTATTGATATTCATTTCATAGCCCAGTGCCTCCAGTCGTTTTGCGGCCTGCGCACCATAGGCTGCATAGCCCCGCGGTGTAACGAGAATAACTCCCTTGCTCATATCAGTCAGCCTTCCTGCTTTCTTCCACAATAGCACGCAGTTTTCTTGCGTTTTCTGCGATATCGGCACTGCTTCCCTTTGTCAGAAGTCCGCCCAGACCAACACTGTCCACACCGTTTTCAAACCAGGTATGCAGATTGTCGAAGTTTGCTCCGCCGCTTGCAAGAATCGGAATCTGCGGACATGGCACCTTGAACACCTTGGCAAGATCCGGTCCATAGTAATTGGATATCGGGAATGCTTGATAAAGGACGCTCCCGCTTTCAATGCTTCGATCATTTCCGTATAGCTCGTGCAGCCCGGTGCATAGGGAATCTGATACAGATTCGCCATCTCCTGTACCTCTTTGTTGAAGGTCGGAGCAATGATGAATTCTGCCCCATCCATGATTGCCAAACGGGCAGTTGTCGGATCCAGCACCGTGCCGGCCCCTACCAGCAGCTGATCACCAAATTTTTCTTTTAAAGCGCGAATGACTTCTCCTGCATTATTATTCGTATAGCTGATTTCCAGAACATCCACACCGCCATCGATGCATCCCTGTGCGATTTCAATTCCGCGTTCAATGGTTTCCACCCGCACAATTCCCATTAAGCCTGTTTTTTTAATTCTGCATATTGTTTCTGCCAACATTTTTTTGACCTCACTTTCCTGTCGTCTTTGCCTGATACAGCGTTCGTACACCCATAAGTACAGCAATGCAGCCTCCGGCAGCTGCTGTTATCGTTTCTATCGTATTCACTGTCTGTTGAAAAACAAGACAGAGGAATAATCCGATACCGATGAATAGAAACAACAGTGCAGGGAATATGCCGCCGCTTTCCTTATCCCGGTGTTCTTTACGCCATGTGATATGCTTCCCTCCTGCCCGATGCAGTGACGGAAGTAATTTTTTATTCATTATGAGCAGCTCCACTGCATACAGCACAAGGGCCAGTGCAATGGTGCCCGCAATCTTATGAAACAGAAAATACCCTAAAATAATACTGATGGAAATGGCGTTGATTTCTGCGTGTTTCCACAGAGTGATCGCAAATTCCTATGTTGCGGGAGAAGATAATACGCATTCTTCTTTTTGATATACAGCAGTCTTCTTCCTTTTGTATCTGTTCCTGTAAACAGCATCCATCCTGTTACCATTCTATCACCTCAATAGTTTTTAAATATCCAGCGCCTTGCGCAGATTTACAATCGTATCCCTGCCGATATCCGCCAGATGCGTTGTTAACTGATCCAGCTCCATGGAATTACAGCTGGACAGAGCCTCCATTAAAAACGGCATATTAACACCGGTATAGCATTGCAGCTTGTGTGCTTCCTTCAGCTCGTCGATTGCAAGTGCCGTCATATTAAACGGGGAGCCTGCGAAAATATCCACCAGTACCAGTACACCGTCGCCTGTATCAATCGCTTCCACCTTTTCACAAATGGCTTCCTTCAAATCTTCCGGATTATCCGTCGGATACAGACCAATAGTTTCCACATCATTTGACATACTGCCAAAGAACATGGCAGAGCTTTCCTTCAGTGCCTGTGCCAGAGGACCATGTGTCACAATTAAAATCTTGATCATACTGTATTACCCTTTCTCGTCGTTTGCGGTTTCATGACGCAATATAAAGTGAATCGGCAGGAAGCTTTTTCTTCCCGTGCAGGAATACACGAAGAGCATATGGCAAGTTTCCTGCCGATGATTGCTATATATGAAAGGATTGTTAAATTCCTTTCAAAGAATTTCTATCCAAGCAGTCCGACTGCCCCGCCGATAAAGCCGATGACAAACAGAACGATCAGAACCGTTGTGATTTTCTTTCCCTTTACCTGCAGCCAGTATGCAAACAGGGTTGTTACAAGCGGCAGGAAGCAAGGGAAGATCTTATTCATAATTTCACCAAGATTCAGCGTGCCGGTTTTCATTTCAATTTCAAGAACAGCACCGATGCTGACATATTTTACAATCATGGCACCCAGACAGAAGAGTCCGACGATACCAAGGAAGGTGGTGATTTTCTTAACGAAGCCGCTTTCCAGGAAACGGTCAATAGAATCCATACCCAGCTGATAGCCGCGCATGAACATGAAGTAGGTAACTGCAAAGTCCAGCAGGGTAACGCCGATACCATAGGCCCATGCGCCCCATACATATCCCTGCATAGCCCATCCCAGGGTTACACTCAGAATAATCGGTTTGATCAGACCTGCCCATACCGTATCACCGATACCTGCCAAAGGTCCCATTAAAGCGGTTTTTATTTCCGCGATAATGCTTGCGTCCATTTCTCCGGAATCATCATTCGCAAGACCTTCTTCCAGTGCGACTACCATACCGGGCAGTACAGCTCCCCAGCGTGGCTCTGTGTTGAAATACAGCATGTGGCGTTCCAGACCCTCCACCATCTTGTCATGATCATTCGGATACAGCTTTTCAAAAATAGGACCCATGATCCATGCCAGACAGCCTGCCTGCAATCGCTGATAGTTATAGGTCATATGACTTGTCATGTGCCAGAAGAAGGCTGTTTTCTGGACATCGCGTTTTGTTAGTGAATGTTTTTCTGCCATGATTATTCAGCCCCTTCCTGTTCTGTGTCGTTGTTGAATCCAATCTTAATCAGAATAACTGCCAGACATACACCAACCAGTGCGTACAGCAGCAGATCGGTCATACCGGAGTAAGCCGCGATACCGAAGCCCAGCACGAAGAAAGGCAGCAGCGCTTTTTTGTACATGAACTTCATCAGCATGGACATACCTAATGCCGGAAGCATTTTACCGACGGCAGCCAGACCGTTCATTGCCCATGTCGGAATACTGTTGATCATGGTCTGAATGAATTCACTACCGTATAATGCAATCAGGAATACCGGCAATGCACGCAGTACCAGAACAATGGCAGGACCGCCTAAGAACTGAATTCTGCGAATACCGCGCCAGTTCCCCTTGGCAGCGAGCGCATCCATTTTAACCGGCCACAGGGATGCAATTGTCATATATGCGACATGCACATAGTTGCCCAGTAACCCGATAGGAACAGCAAACGCTACAGACGTGTCGATGGACATACCGCCCTGAATCGCTACAAATGTACCGAGCAGACCTGCCCAGTATAAGTCGGAAGCATTTGCTCCTCCTGCAGAAATCCAGCCCATATAAGAAACGTTGATTGTTGCACCGATGATGGTTCCCTGTACGGGATCACCGTAAATCAGACCTACCCAAAATCCTGCCATTACCGGCTCACGGAAGAAGTACCAGTGATATGGTCCCTGAATACCGTTGAGCAGTGCAAGCAGCCCCATTAACAATGCTTGTACCATGAAATTTCCTCCTTTTCATTGTCAATTCCTCTACTACATCTCTTTACTCTTGTCATACAGATACGATATGTTCATCACCTCCATGTGATCGAATTCTATCGGATACACAGCTAAAATTTCGCCAGAGCATCCTTGAACGGATACGGATTGTCTTCGGGAATCGGCTGCATGAAAATATCCACGCCGCCCTGATACAAGACATTTAACTCCTCCGCTTCCGTTTTCGACATTACCACATTTTTATAAATATTCTTCTTATCACCGGAGCCTTCAATTCCACCTACCTGTAAGGAAGGGAATTTCACACCTGCTTCCCAGGCTGCTTTCGCCTGCGAAGTATTTTTAAACAGAATCAGCAGATTGTTTTTTGGAAATTCTTGCGCCTTCCATTTTTCGGCAGCCTCTGCGACATTCCATACCAGAACTTTTACACCGCTTGGGGCAGCACCGAGGAGAATTTTTTTCAGAATCGGACTCTTTGCGGAGCGATCGTCAATTACGACGATGCTTTCAATTTCATATTTTGCCACCCAGCGGGTCATTACCTGCCCATGGATGAGTCGAAAGTCAATTCTTGTCAGTTTTAGGTTTTCCATCATGTTATCCTTCTTTCTTTTGCGTCTTTTTTACGATTGCTTCGCAAGCTCTACAAAGCGCTTTGCTCTGCGGGTCAGCTCCGCATAATTGCCTTCCTCGCGGCATTTTTTATCTACCAGCTGGGAGCTGATACCGGCACCGGTGAATCCAAGCTTCAGGTATTGCACAAAGGTTTCTTCCGTAACGCCGACTGTCGCAATGTATTTCACATGATGCAGCGGTGCATAGATATCCTTGCAATATTTGATACCCAGTGTTCCTGCCGGAAACAGTTTTATGAAATCGGCACCGGCCTTATCCGCTGCGACGATTTCTGTTGGTGACATGCAGCCCGGCATGGAAACCATGTCCAGAGCCAGCGTTTCCTTGACGATTTCCTCATCAAAGTTGGGAGAAACGATAAATCTGGCTCCGGCTTCTTTGGCATTGTGAACCTGTTCCTTTGTCAGTACGGTTCCAATGCCCAGATACAATTCATCCCCAAACTGTGCATGCAGTGCCTGTATGTTCTCTTTCACCTTTGTACACGTATCGGGATCGGATGGGTCGTATGTGATTTCAAAACAGCGGATGCCTCCCTGAAACAATGCATCTGCCAGCTTCATCAAGTCATCCCCGTAAATCCCTCTTGTTATAACTACAATTTTCTCTTCTTCGATTTTTTGAATCGTTTCCTGTCTGCTCATACACATTTCCTTTCTATAATCCATTGATAATCTCCACCGGCCGTTCTCCCCGTTCCATGCAGTAGATATCTTCCATTACCTTGCGGTTCATGTTCTTCATGCATGTATAGTTATAAATAGCAGAGTGCGGCGTGATGGTTACACGTTCGCACGCCAGCAGAGGATCATCGGCCTGCATCGGCTCATGCACAGAAACATCCGCACCATAGCCAAACAGATGTCCGTTCCTGAGTGCTTCCAGCAAAGCTGTTTCATCAACGAGTCCGCCTCGCCCTGTGTTAATCAGTATGGCGTTGTCCTTCATCTTTGCCAGTGTCTGTGCATTGATGAGATGCTTACTTTTCTCATCCAGACTGGCATGCAGACTGATGAAGGCCGATTCCTTCAGCAGGGTATCCAGATCACAGAGCTGAATCCCCTCTGCCATGACCTTTTCCTTGTCTGCATACGGGTCATATGCCAGTATGCGGTTCTGGAAGCCATATTTCATAATCTGTGCAAAGCGTGTGCCGATATGACCGCAGCCGATGACACCGCATGTCTTTCCGCGCAGCTGAAATCCCATGATTTCCTGACGATCCCTGTTCCAGTCGCCTGATGCACCTTGTGATTGGCTGTAACCACGTTTTTCGATACTGCCATAAGCAGTGCAGCAGCCTGTTCTGCGACAGCATCCAGTTCCACATAGTTTTGGATATGGGTTACATACACACCGTGCTTTTTCGAGCTTTCCAGATCAACGTTATTGAAACCGATGCCATGACGGGCGATCAGCTTCACATCACAATTGTTGGAAAAGAATGTTTCATCAAAGGTTGGATAATTGCCTAATACTATATAGGTATATCCCTTCAGCTTCTGGGCGAGTGTCCTGCCATCCATATCTGCCGGCAACAGCATTTTATCAACCGGTCCGACCTTCTCTTCCAATTCCTGCAGATGCTGTGGGAATTCTCTGCCAAAGCTGGTTATATTGATAACTGCAGTTTTTTTCAAATTTATCACCCAACTTTCATTTCCTTTCTCCTGCATTCTGCGGCAAACTGAGATCAGCCGCCTTACACTATCCATGATATTGAAAACGCTTACGATGTCAAACTGCTCAATTTAAGCCTAGTGTGTCACACGTTTAAATTCCTATTTTTTCTATTTTATCGGCCCTTTTTCCAACGAATCAACTGGTAACTTATGGAAATCGCAACACAAAATAAGCTAAATAATGTTACTGTGTTATTTTTCGCAATAAATAGCACAGTATTGAATTTACAGTGTGTATATCAAACTTATAATTTGACACGAAAAAAACGCACAAATTTGTAAGTTCTTATATTTGCTACATCCTACATATAAAAAAGCCCAAAAAGAAATAAATCCTTTTGAGCCACTGACAAACAGTTAATTTTAAAAAAATAATTTTTTTCATATATCATCATAATGAAATTCCAAGGCTTTTTTTATAGTGTGATATAAAACCTAATCTTATAAAGTACCAATCCTAATCTATTTCTTTAATCACATATGGCTGCGTAGTTCTATCTGGTATAAAAAGTGAACAATAATAATACTCTTCTACAGTCTTTTTATCAGAACAATAAACAATAGTATACGGTTTTCTTCATCATCTCCTCTTACTATATAATTAAATTCAACAAAGTCCTCTTTAGGATATGCAATATTCCATGTAAGATAAAACGGTCTTTTTTTATCTGTCAAAACAGCTATCTTGTGTAATTCTATTTCATCTACTATGGGAGTATGAAAAGAATTACCATGACCTGTAAACCAGGCATAATCATTATGTTTTTTCCATGAGCCGATAGGAATATTTTTCATTTTTACCAATTCATCTTTGATTGCTATAAAAGATCCTTTATGTTCCTTAAATGAAGGACATACGCATCAATTTCATTCCTATTCACCGATAAAAATAACGGAATAGAAAATAAGCCATCGCTTTGCAACTGCAGAATGGCTTTTATTTCTTCCAGCGTATTCTTATTTTGTAAAGAACACGTTTGCTGTGGATAGCAGAACACTTTATCGCATGTCAAAATTATAAGTGATAAGATACGTCACTCTTGAAGAGTTTAAGAAAACTGGCGTTATCAGTAAAAGTGATCTAAAAGAATATGTAAGTGTATCATATGAAAGCTATATTACCAGTCCTGAATTGCTTTACGAAAAAGATAAAGTGCTATATGATTTCTTTGATAAGAGATGGTTGGTGAATAAAAGTGAAGGCAGAAAATGAATCTGTATACAGAAGATATACGTGAATTGATAAAGGAAGAATCACGTATAATAGAAGATTTCGAAAAACACAATGCTCCTTCAGAAATAATTAGCGAGAAGGAAAACAAATAAACAGCCACCGGTAAGATTTTTTAATTTATTAGTCTTTTGATTATGAAGAGAAATACGGATTGCTTTATTGGTTTGAGGAGGGTACGGAATAATCTGGATAGATAAAAAAGGTATTAGTGATTATCATGCCTCTTGTGTAACAGCATGGATTGTAAACATTACAAAGCAATGGGAAATATGAAGCCTATTTGTTCTGCTTTCCCATAAAGGTATTCCGAAAGCTGTATGGACTGGGACTTTACTGCACACTATGCCGATAAGTGGTGATCATGGACTCCAATATGAGAAAGCGAAAATAGAGGACACAGATTTACCGGAATTATTATACGTTGAAGATTAACACTCACAGCGGGTGCTTTCAAATATTAAAAAAACCTACCACTACAGAATGGCAGGTTTTCCGCAATAGTCCCCATAGGTTACTACCGCTTCTTCGTATTCACATCTTATAACTTTTAATTTGAATTATCAAGAAAAGAGGATCACCCTTAAAAAGTGATCACCCGCAATTCTGCTGGTACATCCGGTTTCCTTGTCTGCTTTCATTTTTAATTACAAGTCGCTCCTTCCAAAAAAACGCCCTTTATGTTTGTGGCGTTTTCTTTAATCGCTTTATTGTGCATAAACAATCTACACAATACGGTTCTGTTCCTTCCCCTGTAGGAAGCATCTCAGATTTTCAACGGCAGTATCCATAATTCTGCGCCTAGCCTCTTTGCTAGCCCAGGAGATATGCGGCGTTATCAGGCAGTTATCACATTCCAGCAACGGATTATCATTGCGGATCGGCTCCTCCCTTACCACATCCAAAGCGGCCGCATAAATCGTACCGTTTTGTAATGCCTGCGCAAGGTCATATTCATTGATCAGCTTTCCTCTGGCATTGTTGATCAGGATGCATTGATTTCATCAAAGCCAGCGTAGCCTTGTTTATCAGCGAATCATTCTCCTTTGTGAGCGGACAATGCAGACTTACCACATCGCTTCGCCGCAGTAATTCCTCCAGAGAAACCTTTCAGCGTGCGTGTCGTTGTCGGCATGGGCGTCATGAAACAGGACATGCATTCCCAGTGCCTGTGCGATTTCAGCGACCTTCCTGCCA
>ENA-OQCK01000768-OQCK01000768.1-human-gut-metagenome-genome-assembly--contig:-NODE-768-length-14937-cov-2.938623_pt1 | contig 14937 bp, 14 predicted proteins | sample MGYA00242498_ERZ504578 | MGnify/ENA primary metagenome ERZ504578 (study PRJEB26092, sample SAMD00036229) | human gut metagenome | host: Homo sapiens | study: EMG produced TPA metagenomics assembly of... | reverse complement strand
CATTCTTCGAAAATAAAATTCCTCTTCTTTCTTTGAGAAGCAATGAACAAGTATCCGACAATAGGCACAAGTCTCCTTTATACAGAGTTTGATCCAACGTCGTGTGTATTTCCTGCTCAAAATTCCGATGCAAATCTGTTATTCCTGCTCCCAATGCCAATAAATAATCACCCAACAGAAAATAACTTTTATAAGCCTTCACCCCATCGTAAAAAGGTATGGGAGTCCACGATTTACCATTCTTCTGCCGAGCATTCATTTTCTCAAACACAAATCCACAAGCTCCATAGCGAGCATTATCCGTTACTCCTGCCGCCAAATTATAACGGCTACAATAACCGTCCCAATTTGTCTCTGGTATAACCAGAGAATCGCCACTCGTGCCGTAATACCCGACAATGATGTACGATCTATTGCCCCCATAATCTCCGCATACTCATTACCGTCTTTCATAAACATCGTCTGCCCATCGCAAGCAAAAACATTTGCCGCATCATTCACTGTATGAGCCGATTCCAAACCATCACAACGAGAAGATGCCATATTCACCAGTACATAAGATTCTGCATCCTTCTTCACCAAATCATCATTGTTCCAAAACCAATGTATACCTGTATAAAAAGGTGAAAAAGCGCCCATATCCAATATCTGTTTATGTTCCAACTCCTGTTGCAAAGTTAACAACTCTTTCTGGTCCTCTATAGTAAATTGATTTAAGAAATAAGCTACGCAGCGATTTACCAATTCTCTATAAGGAATAAAAATCTTTTTTTTCTCATAATAAAGATAAGACAACCTACTGACACAAGGAGGTATATATCCTTTATAATAAAAGAAACTACTACCTCGCAAATAGTTCATAATTGCCTTCGTATTTTCCTTGTCCAAACACTTCTCAAACGCTGTTCCCTGTAACTTATGAAGAAAATCAAGAGCACCCACTGCCCCATGAATAGGATATCCCCATACTAAATTCTGTCTGCCATGTCCCCATCCAGCTCCATCCGCCGTAAATCCTTCTGTCCAAAAGGCTTTATTTATTGTAGGTTGACTGACTGCACTAAATGATTTTTGACATACTTCAGACAACACTTCTATCATTTTCACAGAATGCTGCACCGCCGCAGTAGCTAACAAATCCCTATATCCCAACGCATTGCCTCCTACCCACCACACATGATTACGAAAACGTTCCACACTAATGTAATCAATCTGTGTAGCATCATCCCGCCAAGGATGTGTCCAACTTTGCAGCGATATAGCTCTCAATAAACGATTTGCTTCTACCAAGTCTGTTGACCTCTCTTCGCCCCTTTCAACACGGTCCATTAGTTTCAAATTGGAAAAATAGATGCCATTTGCATATCCCGGCATATAAAAACAAGAGGCATGAAATCGGCGTCCATTATTAGGTCTTCCGGTTTCTATCTTACCATAGTAAATAACGGCTTTCCAGAAACCGGCAGGAAGTGGTTTGTTTTCGGAACGCAGTTCTCAGAAATGGTCCATAATCTTATAAATGCCTTTTTCAAACGTTCCCCCATGACTTCCTGTTGCACAGATGTAGGTTTTTTATAATATTTCTGCTCCTTTTCCATCCGCAAATCCCTAAAGAATCCTCCAACATTGAATTGTTTCAAATAAGCAGCCAATAATTCTGGATGACACTGTACATGAACGAACTCCATGGGATGTTTTGCATAATAATGTCTCAACATTTCCACACTTTGTTCTTTAGTTTCCAAAGAGTAAACTGGAAGAATATAAGTTATCATCCATAAGCATATTATCCAATACTTTTGTTTTACCATATTCTGATTTTTTATTTAAGACAAAATTAAAGATTTATACAACCAAGGAGGTTACTGTTAATATAAAAACAAGTCATTCACAATATAAGACACAAAGCCGGAAAAAACGCATATACATAAGTAATCACCGTTTCATTTTATCTGCAAAATTCATATTTCCTTAAATATATATAGAAAACATATTTCAGAAAAGCATGGATTTCATACGTAAAACAATTATATACTTATTCCAAATCATCGATAGTCACAAGGTCCGTAAACTCCATCCAATCATAAATAATTGTACCTTTCTGCGCACCAATATACAATGTTATCGGATCAGTATATTTCTTCACCTTCTTTTCTGTACATTGAGCAGCCAATTCCCCATTCAGATAGTAACTGACTTTGGCAGAAGAACCACTGCCCTTCTCTACCATCACTTTTATCTCATTGGCAATATTAGGATTAAAAGTCTTTATATTCTGCTTCATCTTATACTTCTTGTTGTTAGAAGCCTCTAATTTTTTACTGTCAGCATCCAAGTGAAATCTGAATTCCGTTTTACCGCTTCCACTACCGACAGTAAACCAAAACCGGTTTTTGCTCCTCCTTCCATAGGCTTCAACTTCAAAGTGTACATACCCGATGGCTGTCCATACCTTAAAATACGGGAATAACCACCTGTAGCTGCACAATGCATATCCCCGTCTTTCATTTCAGGAATCGGAGATCCATCCTTGCTGTCATACATCCATCCGGTCGTTCCATTTCCCGCAGGAAACATCTCCTTAGAAAACTCCCAATGAATGGCAAAAGGTTTATAAATCTGCTTCAATACTATCTTTTCTTCTATTATTGTACCATCCTCCGAGGCACCGTACGAATTATCAACGTTGCATTACGTGCCCGTTGCGTATCATTTTCCGTCACCGCTACAGTCAAAGTCCCATCATTCTCAAACGAAGTTTCTCCAAGAGTAAACCAATTATCATCAGGATTTTCTTTTTCAACTGTCCAGCAAGTATTTGACTTGACATTCAACGTATAACCTTCTTTCTCCCCATAGGCCATTTTCAAATCTGCCGCTTCCGGTTGCAACAAAATCCCATCCTGTGTACACTCTACCACTTGCTGAACTTGCAGATGCCGATCATAAAGCGAAATTTTAGCTGTACGTACTGCCCCTTTATTAGGCAATGCTTTCACTACAAAAGTACCATTACCCGCACCTTCCACTTCGCTTTCCAACGTAAGCCAGTCCTTGCCTTCTGAAATTTCTACCGACCAATTTTGGTTACTTTCTACACAGAATGTTTTTGATGCGCCAGCTTTATCTATCCATTCTTCATCCTCACCGATAGAAGTCAAAAAAGCAGTGCCTTTCTGATAAATAGTGACCCATTTACCAATCCAATAATCACTTTGAATAACCAAAGTATCCACTCGGTCATCCAGCTCTATATTATCGGCATATTTCACTTCCACATCTGCCGTTTCACCCCCTTCACCCTTCGAAGGGGTAATGGTACACCACTGCTCTTCACCATGCAGGCTATAAACCATCCATTTATCCGTAGACTTCACCTGAAAAACTATAGGTTCTGCCCCAGAAGCCGGAAGATGATATTCGTCTTCCACCCGGTAACGCAAATCCACGCCTTCTACCGTATCTTTATCATCGCATGAAACAGAAAAAAGGCATACTCCAAACAACAATATCCCAAAGATGCACTTGCTGTTCAATAACTTATTATTACATATTATTTTTTTCATATTTACTTTTCTTTTACAAGTTTTCTTTGTCTTTACCAACCTTCGTTTTGAGGATTCAAGTTGAATTGATATACAATTCCGATTGAGGAATAGGATAAAAATACTTCTTATCTTCCCATATACGGTCTTTATACTTCACTTTCTCATAAGTCAATACTTCTTTCCCCTCCTTCACCCCTTTCCGTATCTTTACGCCATACAATTCTTTCTGCGTGTCACCACCTATCATCCAGCGGCGGATATCCCAAAAACGGTGATCTTCAAACGCAAATTCCACTCTCCACTCATTACGAAGAGCCTTAATGAACTCACCTTTATCAGTCACTGTCACATCGGGCATCGAAGCATTCTTACGCACCATATTCAATGCAGTACGTGCCGACATTCTCAAATCATTGTCTGTATAATCCGGATTATCAAAAGCCTCCAGCATAGACTCTGCATATGTAAGCAAAGTCTCGGCATAACGATAAATCACCCAGTGATGCATCTCTTTCACTTCTTTGTCTGTTTCAAAACTTACATTTTCTTGTATATATTTACGCAAATAATAACCGGTAGGCGTTCCACCTTCCGCCACAGCCTGCGCATCTTTTCCACCATCAAAAGTCTCTATCACACCTCCCTTAAAAGAAGCACCATTATAAAGCACAGTTTTCGCCAAGCGTGGATCACGGTTAGCATAAGGATTCTCCGGGTCAAAATCCGGGTCTTCTGATTCCCACACTGTGCCATTTAAATGCACAGCGTATCCATTCTTTGTCTGGAATGCCTCCACCAAATTCTGTGAAGGGAAAACACAATTGGAAAGAGTGGGACGAGTACCATGCACAAAACGTACCGGAAAATTATTTCGCTCAAATGTAGCATCAGCTTCATTTATACGAAATAGAATAACCTCTTTCGAAGAAAGAGTATTCACATTCTTTTCCTCCAATCGGAAAGGATTTCCCTCCATACTAATCAGTGCATATGCCGCTTGAGCAGACTTTTTCCATAGCCCCTTATCCATAGTCGGATTATGCAATTTACTAGCAGCATACAATAAAGCTTTTGACTTCACCGCCAGAGCGAAAGGCTTGGTCACTCTACCAATTCTTTTCCAGGTTCCGATTCATAAGACATTGGCAGATTATTAGCGCATTCATCACACTCTTTAACTATAAATTCAATTACTTGTGAAAAAGGGGTTTTTTTTATGCTGTTAGCCTCACCTGTGGTCAGCACTTGCAATGGAAGAGGAATATCTCCATAACGTTTACACAGTTCAAAAAAATAGTAAGCTCTCAGCAAACGAGCCTCATAAGGGAAATAAGCCAACTGCTTCATCCAATTATCATAATTGCCATTATTGGCAAAGCGAGAAAAGTCTACACTCTCAATCTCTACAATAAAACCATTTGCGGCTCTGATGCCCTCATACAAGTTCCAGGCTGTATCTATCGGCTTATAAGCCGACCATGTATTACTTGTAAAACCTTGTATTGAAGCTGAAAGGTTACCGTATTCCGCATCGTCACAACCACAATCACGCATAGCTCCCCCAACCGCTCCAAAATCTTGAGGTATAAAAGAATAAACGTGGGTCAGCATCTTTTTAGTTGAATCAAAATACTTATAAATATTCTCTTTCGTATTCAGCTTATCCGTTTCTTCGAAATCTAAATAATCACACGCCCCTAACAAAAAGGTAAACGATATCAATAAACTATATATCTTTTTCATAACAGCAATTCATCTAAACATTAAAAATTCATTTTCAATCCCAACCAATATGCACGAGTTGTCGGATAATTGGCGGAAAGTTGTTCTGGGTCTGCAAAATCTATATGGTCGATAGAAAACAGATTCGTACCTTGCAAATAGACTTTCACATCAGCGAAACGCACCATTTTTTGGGGGAATGTATAAGCAAGCATCAAGTTACGCAGCTTAAAGAAAGAGCCGTTTCTATACCATAGAGAACTTGCCCGATAGTTATTACTATTTTTTTCGTTGTTAGTCTCGGCATAGTAGCATACTCGGCAGTACTTTCGGTCCATGGCACCTCATGTTCCAAAAAATAAGAAGAAAGATTTCCGTTGTTCACTAATGGTTGATAAAGCGGAGAATCCAACAGGCTTACTGTCCTTCCAGTGACCCCCTGAAAATCCGCTACTAACTCAAAGTTCTTATACGAACAATCCAAGTTCAATCCCCAATAGCCGGTGGGGATAGTTGAATTACCTAACTTTACACAGTCTAAATCATCAATAACTCGATCCCCATTCTGATCTTTGTATTTCACATCACCCGGACGTACACCATCCGGATTAAACGTTTGTGGAAAACTTTTTTTATATCATCTTCGTCTTTAAAGAAACCTGTTGCTTCTAAACCGTAGCACTGCCCTACTTTGTTTCCTCTGTGATAAAGATAATCATACGGTTGAAAGGGTTGGTTATCCTCTACTATCTCACTGTTAAGATAGGAAAAAGAAGCACCAATACCATAACAAAAGTCACCGGCTTTATCACGCCAAGAGAGAGCGATGTCCATCCCTTTATATTTTTGAATACCCGCATTCATCTGACCTACTTCTATGCCAAAGATTCCTGATACATTAGAAGCTGTCAAAATATCTGATCGCTTTTCCCAAAATCCTTCCATTGTTAAATTTAAACGTTGCTGTAATGCCCCCAACGTAAAACCAAGCGTAGCTTTTCTCGCCTTCTCCAAAGTCAATCCTTCTACAGGATATGCTCCTTCGGCAAATCCTTCAAAACTGGTAGCAGCAGAAGTAAAGTTATAAGGATTGCCTTTTCCATAATTCTGCAAATACAATTCATGTTGTAAACTACCATCCAACCGGACAAGCCATAAGAAGCATATACTTTGAACTGGTTCAAATTGACATGGCGTAAAAAACGTTCATTTAGTACATTCCATGTAGCAGAAACAGCAGGATAAGTATGAAAACGATCTCCATCAGGTAAATAAGCCGTACCCGAATAATTAACTACGCCACTTAACGAATAGCGATTGTCATAGTCATAAGAAAGGGTGGCCATAGCTGACTGCCGTTTAGTACTGCGGTTTCTCCCGTTAGCAGAATAAGACTGTTGGTCATAAATTAAAGCCGCATTCAGAGCATGAGCTTTATGTCTCCACTCATAATTTAATTTTCCCTGCACAGTAGTACGGGCATAAACAGACATCAACCCATCACTATGATCCAATGTTTCAGAGTTCTTACCATAAACAATAGGAGTACTACCTTCTATAGTACCATTGGCAAGTATCGGTACAAGTTCCATATACTGATATTCTTTATGAGTGGCATCATACATACGTCCGGAATCGTCGAAAGAGACTCTAAACTCTGCCGACAAGCCTTAACCAAAGCATCCAGCCGTTGGGTCAATACAGCGTCCGCCAATAAAGTGGCATATGTATTCCGATGGTTTCCAGTAGCAGCTATCAATGCGTAAGGATTGTTCGCTCCATAAATAGCAGATCCACCGAATGTTCCGTTTTCCTGACGAATTGGGAAAGCCAAAGACGGTGTGTTGTATAACAGAGTATAAAAATCACCAAAATTAGGTTTATTATCTTCTGATATCTTACCTACAATACCCAACTTTAACTTCGTGGTACGAGTCAGCTCCGCATCAATGTTAGCGCGAATATTCAACCGCGTATCAGTCAGTTTACTCCCATAACGGTCATCATTAGACAGGTTCTTCATCAATCCGCGGTCAAACATATAATCCACTACCGTATAATAACGGAAACGTTTGTTACCTCCGTCAAACGTCACATTCAAACGATGATTGGTAGCTGCCTTGTCATAAGTCTCATTCCACCAATCCACATTCGGATAAAGAAAAGGGTAAGATCCACTCTTAAAAGCTTCCAATTCCACCAATTGATATTTCATATCCAGTCCATCCAATTTCAGCGCTTGATTCATATTACTTGCATACGTATAAGCGTCAGCAAACTCCGGAGAGCGGAATTGAGTATTGATACCCAACTGATACTTCGCAGCAATACGTAATCCACGGTCAGAACCACGTTTAGTAGTAATAGATATAACTCCATTAGCTCCCCGCACTCCATAAAGAGCTGAAGCAACAGCATCTTTTAATACCGTTACAGATTCTATTTCATCCGTAGTCAAGTTTGTCACATCGCGAATAAAGCCATCTACCAATACGATAGGTGTATGTCCATGCAGAGAAAACGAGGCGACATTATTTACCGATTCACCTTTTCCTTGCGCCACATTCAATCCCGCCACTTTACCATACAAAGCCTTAGCAATGTCTATATGCGGAGAATTGGCAAAAGCTTTCTTTTCTATCACAGCCGCCGAAGCCGGAGCCATCTTCACTTCTCTATACAGTCCATACCCTAACGATATGGAATCCACATCTGTCTGCTCTGTGTTTTCTTGTCTATCTTGTTGCGCATTCAAGGTCATGCAAAAGCTGCCGAGCAATACTTATAATCCATTGTTTTTCATATCCATCCGTTTATTAATAATCCCATTACACCTCATTACCAACCGGGATTTTGGGTCATACCATATTCTTTACTGATTTCTTCATAAGGGATAGGCGAAAGATACCATTTCGTGTCCCAGTTTCCTTTCCAAGTACGGTCGTTCAACTGATATACTTTATATGAAAAAAATTTAGGCAATCCGTTTGCATCGTATAAGGCGGTAGAAGATAAGCCATAAAGCGGCTTCGTAAAATCGTCCTTCATCCCCCAACGAACCAAATCAAACCAACGCACTTCCTCAAAACCAAACTCCAAAGCGCGTTCCTTTAGCAACAGATCACGAAATGTTTCTTTGCTCATGCCCAAATCAACATCATATCCGTTAGTCACAGCACGAGTACGTACATCGTTCAAAAAGTCGAAAGCTTCCTTTGTCGGAGCGCCATTATATTCGTTCAAAGCTTCCGCATAACTCAACCAAACCTCTGGTAAACGCAGATAAGGCCACTGTGTAGGTCTGTTTTTGCGATCAGCATTCTCCTCCATTATAAATTTCATCATCAAGAAACCGGTAGTCTCTGGTTTATAATTCTTATGATTGGTATAAACAGGAGCTGTAGAACCATCATAAAAACGCGAGCCAGGTACTACCACCGTTTCATACAGACGCGGGTCACGCACAGGTGCTCCGCTTTCGTCCCAAAAAGGTTTGGCCGAAGGGGCGCTCCAATCATAATCTTCGGGAAAATTCTCCCCATCGTCCCATGAAAACATATTCACATAATTGAGTGTAGGTCCCGAGAAATTACGCTCCGCAAAAAAGTTTTGATATAAATAAGTTACATCATCATACGGTTTACTTTCTGAATCTGGCGCCTTACGAATAGAAATCAAAGTTTCCGTCCCTCCCCGATCGTAATAGGCTTGTTGGAACGCCTTTCGTCGTGAAGCATGGCTTTCATCCGTAGCACGTGTCAAATCATACTCACCATGAGCACGATATTCAGCTAAGAACTCATCGCCTGCATCCACAGCCCTTTTCCAACGTTCACGGTCATAATTCATATAACAAGTATATTCATTAGCTGCTGGATGCCATAAATATTCCGAATTGAACGTGGGACTAGCTGCAAAAAGAAGCACTCTCAGCTTCAATCCCAACGCACCCGCCTTCGTCATACGACCGTCATCTACAACAGGCTGTTTCCACAACAAATCGTTCTTAGCCTCATCCAATAAGCGAATAATGTAGTCCACAGTCTGCGCAAACGTGGCACGCTCATAATGCATATCCTCATTGGGTTTCACATAATGGTCAAGTAAAGGCACTCCCCCCACATAACGTAGCATCTGCGCATAAGACAATGCAACAATCATTTTTGCTTCAGCCACCCGTTCCCTTCTCTCTTCGTCCGTCATATCAGGAATCTTGCCTGCATTCTCTATATAAATCCAAGCATAGCGAATGGCTTCATAATCCAATTCCGAACCGAAACGGTATGCTTCGCGTCCCGCCGAATTCGTACCTAAAGTTGATGAAAGAGCACCATTATAATAAAGTGTCGTAGGACCGTCCATTATATTATTGCGAAAGCTGTAATGCAAATCGGACAGTGCCTCAAGCACATTTACTCCTAACTTGTCATTCGGCTGATTCTTAGAAATAGGTATTCCATAAGGCAAGCAACGATAAGCATGGTTCAGTACCTTGTCTGCATTTACCTTCGAGTTAAACATTGAGTCAGTAATAGCTCCTGAAGCTTCCGGAACGCGCCCCAAGAAATCATCTCCAAAACGAATGTCATTGCAAGCGCATAACATAACACCCGTTAGACACATCAATAAAATCAAATTAGCAATGTATTTCATACTGTCATTCTTCTGTTAAAATTTCATATTCACTCCAAAACTATATACTCGGATAAGCGGATAACTACCACTTGAGTACTTGGCTGGAGCCTCTGTCCATAAACTTCATCGGACTAAGCGTCAACAAGTTGTAGCCAGTAAACATCAGCCCCAAGGACTTGGCTCCTAAAGCTTTCAGCCACGGTTTATTAGTGAATGTATAGCCTACTGTTAATGTTTTCAAGCGTAAATAAGAAGAATCTTGCAACCACAATGTAGAGTTATCATAATTCCAACTTTCATTCACTTCTGCCGGACTGGGATATTTTGCTCCCAATTGGTTTTCAGGTGTCCAACAGCCTTCATATAAATAGTCGAGCAATCCGCGTGTCCCAGCATTGGTAAACGGGATACGATAATCTGAATAGAGAGCCTTATCTACGTGAGTAGCTCCGGTCCATTGCATATCGAAATGAAATCCCTTATAGTCTAATCCGGCATTCAAACCAAAAATATATTCCGGTATCGTAGAATAACCCGTAGCCATCCGTCATCGCCATTCACTATATGGTCACCATTTAAATCCTCGTACATACAGTCACCCGGTTGTACCTTTACATAAGGTTGCGGTAATTCAGGTTTCAAAATCAGTTTACCATCTTGATTGATAAAATCATCGTATTGATAAAGACGGTTGAATTTATACAACCCGGTAGGTCGGTCTACTATACCACCTGTTTTTGCCATATAGTCGTATTTTGGACGCACCTCATCCATATAGACTATCTTATTATGGGCATACGATACGGTGGCATTCGCATAGTAACGAAATCCGCTTTTCAACCTCTCGCCCCAACCCAATGCAATCTCATATCCTTGATTATCTACTTCACCCAAATTCAAGTTCGGCATATCCATGGCTATAATGGCCGGTGTTTTTTCAGGCGACAGCAAGATGTCTTTTCTATGTTCAAAAAAAAGTAATCTACACTCAAACTCAATCGATTGCGGAATGCCTGAATATCAATACCGTAATTTTGCTTAGTAGCTGTTTCCCACGTCACATTCGTGTTGCCAGGCATTGTGTAATAGAACGACGGAGAATAAACAGGATTATTCACACCAAAGCTATAACCGTTATTCTCACTCTCCCAAATACTTTCCTTATACATGAAACGGGTCGTTCCTTTATCGTTGCCCACTTGTCCCCATGAAGCACGCACTTTCAAGTAGTCAATCCAATGCACATTATCCATAAAATCTTCACCGGTTACCACCCAACCTATAGAACCGGAAGGAAAGAAGCCATATCGTTTGCTTCCCGGAGCAAAATTTTCCGACCCATTATACCCCGCATTGAACTCTGCAAGATATTTAGAACGGTAACCATAAGTCACACGCCCCACATAACCTATATAGTTACGAGGCAAATATCTATATGTAGAAGGATAGTAATCGCGCGACTGATTGTAAAGCAACAATCCTCCTATGCATGGTCGCCAAAAGTACGATTATAATTGATACGTCCCTCCAAGTACCAAGAACGCTCACGTTCATTACTCTCTCTATAAGTAAGTGGTGTTTCCGTACCTACCGGTACATACACTAACGTCTTATCAAAATCCGGGTCAGTCCACGTCCCTTCTTGCCACTTTCCGCTCTCGCTCAAATTACCCTTATAATAGACTTCTTGATATTCATAAGTTCCTCCTTCGCGCTTTTTGATAATCTCGAAACGATTATCGTATGCTCCCTTCACAGAAACGCTCAATCCTTTGACCCACTTGCCCAAATCTTGCGTCAATTCCAAGTCCATATTCAATGTCATGTCGTATGAGCGTGAGTATCCCTTACCATAATAACTTTCAAAAGCATCATGATTTTCAGTAGGATAAGTACCTTTCGGAATAACAGTACGTACTCCGTTCACAATGCCTGGACCGGCCATTGGCACACTCCAAATAGCCACAATGTTATAAGGATTCTTCACAGAAGTATTCGGTTCGCGAGTATCTACCATATTTCCGCCTACACCTAGTTTCAACTGTGTGGAACGACTCAACTTGAAATCTAAATTTGCCCTATAGTTATAACGGTTCATATTAAAATTGTTATCATAAGGCAATGAACCCAGACTCTTCAACACGCCGTTCTGATACATATATCCCATAGACACAAAATAACGCACATCATCTGTTCCTCCCGAAATGGATAAATTGTTCTTCGTTTGAAAAAAGACATCGCGGAAGAAGTAGTCTAACCAATCTGTATTGGGGTGCATAATAGGATCTGATCCTATACGAAAAGCTTCCACATCCTCACGAGAAAAATAGCTCTTAGGGTCTGTCTTTCCATCCATCTGCTGCTTGATATTCCAAAAGCGGGCATAGTCATAACTACTTACCTGCTTCAAATACGACATAGGCTGTTGCACTCCGTTCATTGAACTAAACGAGATAGAGGGTTTACCGGACTGCCCTCTCTTGGTAGTTATCAAAATCACACCGTTGGCTCCTCGCACACCAAACACTGCTGTAGCTGAAGCGTCTTTCAATACCGACATGTTTTCTATTTCATTGGGATCTATCTGCGAAAAGTCGCGTTCCACTCCGTCTACTAACACCAATGGAGCAGAAGAGCTGAACTCAACGAACCTACGCCACGAATATATAATGTAGCGGCATCCTTACCCGGTTGACCGGATGTTTGCACAGAAGCTATACCTGGCACAGAACCGGACAATAGATTGGTAACACTTGCCACCGGTACTTCCGTCATTTTCTCAACATCTACTGATGACAAAGCACCGATCAAAGTTTCCTTTTTCTGCACGCCATATGCGACAATCACTACATCGTCCAATTCGCTAATTAGGGGTTTCAAATGTACATTAATACGTTGTCTGTTGCCTACCAATACTTCTTGAGATTCATAACCGACAAAGGAAAAGACCAACACACTCTTAGCAGATACAGAAGTTAATTCATAGTTACCGTCTATGTCGGTAATCACCCCATGTCCACTACCCTTCACAGAGATGTTCACCCCCATCAATCCCAAATTGTTTTCATCTAAGACTTGCCCTTTAAGGTTAATTCTTACTTGTGCATATATACTACTGGCACTGACCGCCAGTAATAAAAAAAAAGCAATTTTGTTTTTCATGATTGGTTATAGATTTATCAATTTTGCACTTTCTGCGTCTAAATATAATGAAGATTTTTCTTTTCTTCGTAATATACTAGCCGGACATTTTTCTGAAATTTCACCGTAAATAGTTCGATATACTGCATGAGCTTTATTCTTGAAAGGTACAATACAAAACAGCCATTCTGCTTTTAGCAAGGTAGGGATTGTTAGTGTCAATGCTTCTTTGGGTACTAAATCCAATCTTTCGAAGCATTTCTCGTTGACTTGCTGCTGACGACATACCGGATCGAGTTTCACTATTTTTACTAGTTTGGGATCATTAAAATCTGCTACATCCGGATCATTGAAAGCTATGTGCCCGTTTTCTCCGATACCTAGACAGACTATGTCTACTGGATATTTGGTAAGTAGATTAGCATATCGTTTGCATTCTTCTTCAAGACTCTCTGCGCGTCCATTCAAGTAGTTCACTTTCTTGAAAGGAACTTTATCAAAGATACGGATACGGAGGAAATGACCGAAACTTTGCGACGCGTCCGGATGGATGCCAATGTATTCATCCATGTGGAAAGCATTAATTCTAGTCCAGTCGATTCGTTTATCGCGAATTAGATGACTTAAGAATTCATTTTGTGAGGGAGCGGCGGCAAAAATCATATTGATTTCAGCCTTTTTTTCCAGAAGTTTGCAGATTTTGTTTGCTACTTCTTTTGCAGCTTCGCTACCCATCTGTTGAAGGGTAGGGTAAATTTTAACAGTCAACAGTTCTTGTTGAAATACTTTGACTTCTGATTCATTTACTATAGATAACATGGCCTTCTGATATTGTGTTAATAATATGAATTTGGTTGTCGAAAATGACGATATCGGCATCTTTTCCTACTTCTAGAGAACCTTTTGATGAATCTATGCGTAAGATACGGGCGGGGGTAAGTGTCATCATGCGAACGGCATCGGTGAGGGGGACATTGGCTAGTTGTACCATAGTTCTGACCAAGCGGTCGGTAGTGGCTACACTGCCTGCAAAAGCTGAACGGTCCGGCATTTTTGCAACTCCGTCTTCAATAATTACTTTCTGACCATTGGTTAAACTTCCCAAAATGGATTCTCCGTCCGGCATTCCTGTTCCTCGCATTGCATCGGTGCAAAGTGCAGTTTTATCGGGTCCTTTGAATTTATAGACAAACTGAAGAAGCGGTTTGGGGAGGTGTATGCCGTCAGCAATGATTTCCACAGTTATGTCGTCAATCAAATAGACTGCTTCCACTACTCCTGCATATCGAAAAGCATTTCTGCGTGTTACGGATGACATGGCCGAATATAAGTGGGTAACATGGGTATATCCGGCTTTGTATGCTTTTTCCACTTCTTCATAGATTGCGTCGGTATGTGCAATGGAAGCAAGGATATGCTGTCTTTGCAATTCTTTACCCATTTCGATAGCTCCTTCCAGTTCTGGAGCAACACTCCAACGCACAATATCCTGTGAGATATTTATAATATGGTTATATTCTTTTGGATATGGTTTTTTAAGAAATTTAGGGTCTTGGGCTCCGCATTGGGAGGGTGAAAAATAAGGACCTTCAAGATGTAACCCTATAAACTTAGCGCCTTTATTGTTGAGGCTTTTTGTTTTTTTGTAAGTGGTAAAAATATTCATTAATTCTTCATCGGTACAGGTTAGCGTTGTAGGTACCATAGCTGTTGTGCCGTACTTCGCATGACTTCCGCGATCCCTAGAAATGCTTCCACTGTTCCTCCATAAGTCGTGCCCGCCACCCCCATGAACATGCATATCAATAAAACCGGGAGATACATACTGCTGTTTCGCATCTATTATTTGATCATCCGGGTTTATTTCAAGCATTTCATTGGTGACGATTTG
>ENA-OQCK01000767-OQCK01000767.1-human-gut-metagenome-genome-assembly--contig:-NODE-767-length-14958-cov-9.129661_pt1 | contig 14958 bp, 16 predicted proteins | sample MGYA00242498_ERZ504578 | MGnify/ENA primary metagenome ERZ504578 (study PRJEB26092, sample SAMD00036229) | human gut metagenome | host: Homo sapiens | study: EMG produced TPA metagenomics assembly of... | reverse complement strand
ATGGCGGCTGCGTCATAAAAATACTTCTTTGACTTCGTAAGCAGAAAGATATGTTCATAGCAGCGGGTAGGGCGGTCTTTCACGCTCTCCGGCATGGGGTTTTCTTTCTGCCAGATAATGTCGCTCCGTAAATACCACCCGTCAGCGCGTAGGGCAAAGGCTAAAAGCCAAGGGATACCGATTAAGTCCTTTTGTTTGCAGCCGGAAACGCGGTTGTTTCTTGCAATCTGCTGTCCGTTTCTGCCTTTCGGGTTCTTCGGGTCTGCATGGTAGCCTTTATTTCCTGTGCCGCAGTAAGTGTCCGCGATATTCAGCCAGAGCGTACCGTCAGAACGCAGTACCCGGCGCAGCTCGCGGAAAACCTCGGTCAGCCTGTCAATGTACTGCTCCGGCGTGTCCTCCCGCCCAATCTGCATATCAAGCCCATAATCTCTAAGCGCATAGTAGGGCGGGCTTGTGACGCAACAGTGTACGCTTTCCTCTGGAAGCTCCCGCAAGGCATAGAGCGCGTCGCGGTTGATGATGGTGTCAGTTTTCAGCCCGTTCATGCTTCGCCTACTTCCTCCGGCTTCGTCGTCATTACCCGGTAAAGCTCGGTGTCTTTCGGGAAGCGGTCTACAAAGGGCAGCACCACGTTCCCGTAGAAGATAAGCCCTCGCCCGCTTCGGTGTGGGTGACATACTTCATCTGCTGCGGGGAGATGTTGAGCTGCTTTGCAAGGATAGCCCGGTCGCCCGCCGCCTGATTGAGCATGAGGACAAAATCAGAGTTTTCAAAGATATTCTCCACTTCGCGGGAAGCAAGCAAATCCTTGACGTTCTGCGTAATGGCTGTGGGTATGCCGCCCCATTTTCTGAAACGCTTCCAGATTTCAACGGAATAGGCGGCGGTCTGTTCCTCTTTCAAGAGAAGATGAAATTCGTCCATAAAATACCGGGTGGATTTCCTTTCTGCCCGGTTGACGGTGACGCGGTTCCATACCTGGTCCTGCACAATGAGCATACCTAACTTTTTGAGCTGCTTCCCAAGCTGCTTGATGTCAAAGCAGACAAGGCGGTTAGAAAGTTCCACGTTGGTACGGTGGTTAAAGACGTTCAAGCTGCCGGAAACGTAAAGCTCCAATGCCGCCGCGATACGCGCCGCTTCCGGCTCCGGCTGCTTCAAAAGCTCGTCGTAGAGGTCGCCCAAGATAGGCATTTTCTCCGGGTCGGGGTCTGCAAGGAAAGGGCGGTACACGTTCCTAACGGCGCGGTCAATGACGGTCTTATCGACGGGCTGCAAGCCTCCTTGCCGCCGATTACAAGCTCGCAGAGGGAGAGGATAAAGTCGGATTTCAGCGCAAGGGGGCTGTCGTCCTCGGAATAGTTGAGGTTAATATCCATAGGGTTCACATACTGGGGCTTCCCGTCAATGCCCTTGCCCGTAGGCGATAACCGTATCACTTGCCCGTCAAGCCGCTGCACAAGGGAAAAATACTCTGCTTCCGGGTCGCAGATAATTATGTCGTCGTCGGTAATGAGGAAAGCGTTTGTCATTTCCCGTTTGGCGGCAAAGGATTTCCCGCTTCCCGGCGTACCCAAGATTAAGCCGTTGGGGTTCTTTAGCTGCTTGCGGTCGCAGAGTATCATGTTGTTAGACAGGGCGTTTAAGCCGTAGTACAAAGCCGCGCCCGTCTGGAAAAGCTCCTGTGTGATAAAGGGGATAAAGATAGCGGTGCTTGACGTGGTAAGCCCTCTTTGAATGGGGATAAGGTTCTCCCCAAGCGGTACAGAGGACATAAGCCCCGCTTCCTGTTGGTAGTCAAGGCGGGTCAAGGCGCAGTTGTTCTTCTGTGCAATGCCCGCCGCCGCGAATACGTCATTTTCCAGTTTCCGCTTCGTGTCCGCCATGTTCACCACAAGGAACGTCAAGAGGAACATTCTTTCATTCCGGCTCTGCAAGTCCTGTAAGAGGTTCTTCGCTTCGCTGCCGAACGTGGCAAGGTCGGACGGGATTATATCCATGTCGTAGCCGCTGCGTACCGCTTTTTTCTGTTCCTCGATTTTCATTTTGTCAAGGTCGGTGATTTTCCGCTTGATTGTCTTTATGGCTTCGGTCTGGTCGATACTGTGGATATGCAGATTGACGATAACGCCCGTTTCCAAGTCCAGAATATCCGATAAGATACGGTCGTTTAATTCCGGCGCAAGGATTTCAAGGAATGAAACCGCGCCGATTTTGCGCCCCATGCGGAAATAACGCCCCTCGCCAAAACGGAAAGAGGATGGGGCGATAAAGTCCTTTGTGGAAAGCCCGGACGGGGCAAGCCATGAAAAATCAAAGGCAAACTGCCCGCTCCGGGTGGAAAATGCCATGCAGCATTTTAAGGCGTTCATAGCCTGTCATGGGGCGGGCAGACACGCCCAAGAGCTTAAAGTTGTTGAGTACGTCCGTTTCGATACGGGCAAGGCGGGATTTCGCCGCGCCCAGACTGTCGGCTTCAATGGCAAAGGTGATATATTTTGCTTTGACAAGCCCGTTGTTTCCCTTTGCAAGCTGGTTTTTCAGCATATTCCGGTATTCTGTGCGGATAGAGTTGAAAGCGTCCTCCTGTGCCGGGATATTGACCGCCTTTTCCGCTTCGCCCCGCTGCGTCCCCTGATTGATGAAAGAGAGCTGCACCGAAACGGAAGCGTCAAAGTAGTTGAGGAAGTCGCACCAGTTCTCAAAAATGGCGGTCTTGTCGTCTGCCTGTGCAAGCTGATAGTTAATATCTTCAAAGGCGACGGTCTTTGAGTATTTCCGTCCCGTAACCTTGCAGATACCGTCCGGGTACATCTGGATATAGGGGATTGTCTGCTGTGCGGTGTGGGCTTTCCCGTCGCCCTTTGCCTGTCTGATGATTTCCGCAATCTGCTTTTTCTCGGCGCGGGTGAGCTTGCGGGGCGGGTTAGGCTTTGCGCTTCCCGCCGCGCTGTTTCTTCGTGTTTCCTTTTGCAATCGCTGATACCTCCTTTTCAAGTTTTCTCTGCCGTTCTAAGACGGAATAAAGTTGTCTGTCCTGTATGGTCGTTCTTTGGGGGCTATGAATTTTGTCTGAATGATGTTCTTCACCACCACTTCAAGGGGCTGTCCATGCTTCTCATACATGGCAAAGAGGAAACAGGGCAGCATGACGGCAATCATAGCCATAGACGCAAGGCTGGTGCCTGTGCTGTCTTTGAGCAGAAAGAAAAGCGGCAAGCCGAACAGGAGAGCCGCCGCAAAACATACAATCTGCCGTTTGGTAAGGTTGAACGCTACTTTTGTCTTGACTTTGGATAAGTCTTTGGGTACGGGTACATACGCCAAGTGAAAACCTCCTTTCTCTGGGTTTGGTGTTGCTGTAATTTTCCATAAGGGTAATCAAGCAAAGGTCAATCTATGCCCTTTGCCCGCCCGTATTATATGGGGGTTATCCGCGTCAAGGTCGGTCGTATTTTCGCCGCTTCGCTCTGAAAATCTCCACCCTGCCCTTGACACGCCGCTAATGCGCGGAAAAAATCGACTTCGCCAGTGCGCCGGATTTGAACAGGGAGAAACAGAGGATAACGGTGTAGGCTGCAAGGGAGAATATCGCGCTGTGCAGATTGTCCGCTATTATCATGTTGTTTACCAGAACCGCGTAAATGCCGACGCATATCATAATGAGGAAGCCTTGAAAACCGATAGCGAACAGGGATTTGAGGTAGTTGTTTCCTATCTGCCCCATTCCCGGTTCGTCATTGTTGCAAACGGGATAGGCGATACCGAACAGTAAAGTAGGGTAAGAACCGGCGCCTTACCATATCACTATGGCAGGTTTCCGAGAACTCCCCTCCGAACCGGACTTACACCTCTCAGCGTATCCGGCTCTCCAGATGTCAGTCTAATTTCCCCGCGTGTAACTTGTCGTGACAGTAGACGCAGAGTGCCATTGTCTTGCGCTTACGCCCAATCATGCGATTTCCCATTGTTTTCTGCCACTTAAATCTTTGAGTTTTCGTATATGGTGTATTTCAAGCGGCACATTCTCTGCGCCACACCACTCACACCTGTTTGCTTGCAGTCTTTTTATAAGACTATTACGCCCATAATTCTCAAAAATTCTTGCTACTATATCAGGATTTCCGCTTTCTACTTTAGTGTCCCGGCGGAACCCATTATTGTAAAACAATACCTTTCCGACCTTGCCGTTTTTCTTCGGATATTCCACAACAAAATCTTTTCCTTGACGGTACTTGCGGATAATTCTGCTGATTCGTGTCCGATATTTTCCAGCAAAGGTTTTGAGCATACTGTATCTCATTACATAGTAGAAGTTATTGAGTACAGACACGTTGTTTGCAAGTCGGTAGTAGTTATACAATCCACGGATTTCTGCGTTGTATTGGTTTAGGATTTCCAAATCGTCCAAGTGCAACAGGCGAGTGCGCCGGACAGGTTCCCAAACCTCTTTGTTTCCATTTTGTTTGTCGTATTTAATCTTGAGGGCATTGTAGGAGAACAGTCGTTTTACCCACTTATCATGGGGAACATAAAGTAAGACTTTTCCATTGTTTACCCGTCTGGTAGCCCCGGTTTTGGTCTTTTTGTTGTGTTCGCCTTTGGCGATTGTGACCTCATATCCCAAGAACTTCGCAGCGTCGTGTCCATGAGTAATCAATGTCTTTTCCTCGGACATTTCCAGATGGAGTTTGTCCCGGATAAAGCAGCCTACATCTTGTTTAATCTGTTCTGCGTCCTCTTTGCTGCCGATAACTCCAATTAAGAAATCATCGGCATATCGGATATAGCAAATCCGTTTATAGCTATCGTCCATCTGGTCGCTATACGGCATAGATTTCAGACTACGCCGCAGTTCCCGGATTTCTGCAATTAAGCCCTCTTTTTCTTCCTCGCTCATTTTAGAGAGATTTCTTTTAAGCCTTTGTTCTTTCCCCCGGCAGACATCCAGCTTCTTCTTGAACGCAGGATTGATTTTACGGCGGTTTCCGCAGTTGAATTTCTCTGCATACTCTGCCATATAGCTATCCAGTTCGTTCATGTAGATGTTTGCAAGGATAGGGCTGATGATGGAGCCTTGCGGAGTGCCGGAATAAGTATTGTGATAATTCCAATCCTCCATATATCCAGCTTTCAAGAACTTCCAGAGCAGACCGATGAAATGTTCATCTGCAATCCGCTTTCGCAAAATAGCAATCAACACATGATGGTCTACGTTGTCAAAACAGCCCTTTATATCTCCCTCAACGAACCACTTTGTCCCCGTAAAATATTTCTGCACATATTTGAGTGCCGTATGACAGCTTCTGTTTATACGGAAACCGTGGGAATAGTCGCTAAAGGTTGGCTCATAAATACTCTCTAAGATGAGCCGCACCACCTCCTGTATCAGTTTATCGTCGAATGACGGTATCCCCAGAGGACGCATTTTCCCATTGGATTTCGGGATATACGTTCTCCTTGCCGGGTTAGGCTGATAACTAAAATCCCGCATCTTTTCAATGAGGGCGTTTATCCTTGCCATTCCCATTCCGTCAATGGTTTTGCCGTCTGTTCCGGCTGTCATGTTGCCTGGTTTCGCCTGTATCCGCTGATATGCCAGCAGATAGAATTGTGGATTGTACAGGTTGCGGTATAACCGCTCGTACTTGTAGCTCTTGTTACACGCCTTGGATTTTAGGCTTTCCAACACATTTTCAGGACTTCTCATAATGCCTCACGCACCTTTCCTTTTTATGAATTGGTTGACATCCTGCCTCCCTTCGCCATGTAGACGGCTTTCCCGCCCTCGGACTACTACGGAGGCTCCGTTGCCATGCCGGATATTCAGCGTCATCTTTCTTGGGTTTTTACCCCTTGAAATTTATCGCCTTGCGGCATTACGCATAGCCGGATAGTTCCGGCGTTCCGGTTTAGGCAATCTCCAGTTAGACACTTTGGAAAAAGCGTATTGTGATGTCGGTAGTGGGTTTTCGTCCTTTTCCGCTTACTGCGGCTGGCTGTCATAAGTATCGTGCGGTCTGTGTTTACCTGTCACATTCCGCTATGACATACGGCGAATACAACCATCCTGCGCCGCCGGGTCGAGTATCCCGCCTCGGACTGCCCTTAAAGCAGTTTAGCCTTGCTCCTCATTCACAATGTTGCGTCTTGCCGCTCAGTCGTGGGTAGATGGTTTTCCCAACTTGCGATTTTTCCGATACGCTATTGTCCCCCTTGTGGTTTCCCTCCGGGGTAAATCGGATGACGCTAAAGTGACGCTTTTCACGTCTTTGATACTTTTCTTTACCGGCTTGCTAAAGCCGGGTTCCCAAAATGCCCGCACACCGCCTTTGGATGAAAAGCGGCGCTTCTGGACGCGCGGTAAATCTCTATCATGCGCCCGTAGAGGATAACGGTTATCAGTACGGACATGATTTTCATGCACAAGCTCACAAGGCTTGTTTCCATGACAAGTAAGAGCAGTTCGGGGATTTCCATAGCGTCAAGCCCGTCCTGCATGGAAGCAAGGGCGGCGGCAACATCAATCTCTGTGCTGCCGCCGATTACCCCCGCCGCGCCGGAAACAACGTGCTGCGCCATATCGAACACCGCCATAGTGATGTCAAAGGTGTGCGTCACAAGGTAGACTGCCACAAACGCCTTGAACACCCACTTGAAGAACATGGAAGTGTCAACGTCGTGCATATTGTTCTTTTCCGTTACCATGCTGATAAGCTCATAGCATAGGACGTAGGTAATGACAAGCCCCGCAATGGGTACGATTACATTCTCACTAAGGGTCTGTATCATGGAGAATATATTTGCGTTCCACCCTTGCGGGGTCTGCCCTACCTCTGCGGCGATAGTGCCGACTTTCTCGTTTACGTCCCCGAACATAGTTGACAGATTACCGTTTATGGCTCCTATGAGGATTTCCTTTATCCATTCGTTAATCGCGTCAAGTATGCTCTGCATAAGCCTTTACCCGCGCTTCTTAACCGAACAAGCCGGAAAGCAGCGGTACAAGGGTCATGCCGATAAGGGCAACGCCGCCGCCGCCATAAGCTGTTTTATACCCAATTAGGTGTAAAACTCTGCTCGATGGCGGGCGGCGGCGTACAAAAAATCTATATGGTGTTTTTAAGAGAACCGTCCCGGCGGGACAGGTCAGGCAGTGACCTGTTCCACCTCTGGGATGGGTTTGAGATTAAAATGAATTTCGATAGAAATGTGTCTTGTTTTATCTTCGTCAATGCGCTCATGCACGACGATTTCTTTGATTAAGCGGTTAAGGGTGGCTGCGTCCAGCTCTGTGATATTGGCGTATTCCTGAATGGCTTCCACATTGTTTTGCGTCATTGGCAAGCTGGACTTCATCGGACAGCCGCTTTCTGCCCTCGGACACTTTTGCTTTAAGCTCCGCTTGCTCGGTCTGTGTCTTTTCCAGCATGGTGTTGAAATTCTGCTCACTGATACGCCCTGCAATCATATCCTCATACAGCCGCATGACCATTTTATCCAGAACCTCAATCCGTTCCTCGTCCCTTGTAAGGGAGCGTTCCATTGCTTCCCGCTGTTCCCGCTGCTCGGCTTCACAGGTATTAGTCAGGCGGTCGGCAACCGCTTTCCCGTCCATCAGGGCAGCTCTGGCACATTCCCGGATTTTCCGCAGCACATGGCTGTAAAGGGTGTCATAGTCAATCCGGTGCTGGGTGCAGTGGTTCTTTCCAAAGGCATTGTAGGTCTTGCAGGAATAAATCTGCTGGGGATGTTTTGCGTTTGTGTAGCGTATCGTCAGCGACTTCCCACACTCGCCGCATTTTATCAGTCCGGCAAACAGGCTGATTTCATTGGTCTGCCCCGGACGCTGGCGGGATTTCAGCTTGTTCTGCACAATGTCAAAGCTCATGCGGTCAATCAGCGGTTCATGCTGTCCCTCCACCACAATCCAGTCCTCCGGCTTCTTTTCTCCAATCGTGCCGATTTTGAAACGGTAGTCTTTTTTCTGGGAAGCAATCGCCCCGGTGTAGACGGGATTCATCAAGAGGTCTTTGATAACGGAGAAGTCCCACATATACCGTCCGTTTTCTGGGTCTTTCTTTTCCCATTTGGTGCGGGTATTGCGAAGCCCCCGTTCCCGGTTCCACCATGTGGGGCAGGGGATTTTTTCTTCCTCCAGCCGTCTGCGGATATAGTTCGGACCATGACCGTTCAGGCATATCCGAAAATCAGCCGCACAATCGGGGCGGTTTCCTCGTCAATGAGCAGATGGTTTCTGTCCTCTGGGTCTTTCCGATACCCAAAGGGGGCAAGACACCCGGTAAACTGTCCTTTCTGCGCTTTCAGAAGATAAGAGGAATGGACTTTCTTGGAAATATCCTTGCTGTACATCTCGTTCAGGATATTCTTGAACGGGGCAATATCGTTGTTATCCCGCAGGGTGTCGATACCGTCATTCATGGCGATATAGCGGACACCGTTTCTTGGGAAAAAGTCCTCAATCAAATGCCCGGTTTGCAGATAGTTACGCCCCAGTCGGCTGAGGTCTTTCGTGATGACAAGGTTGATCTGCCTGCGCTCAATGGCTCTCAACATTCTCTGTAAATCAGGACGCTCCATGTTAAGACCTGTGAAGCCATCATCCTGATAGACTGCCACAACCTCCCATCCCTGCTTTTCGCAGTATTTTTCCAGCATATCCCGCTGGTTTGCGATACTGGCACTTTCGCCTTGCAGGTCATCGTCCTTTGACAGTCTGCAATAGACCGCTGCACGATACCCTCCGGCAAGTGCCGAACCGATTGTTCTGTATTCCATTTCGTTCATCATAGCCATTTACCCACACAATCCAGACGGTATCTGGCTCTTTTGAACCTCATCTTCATTATACTTCATATCTTTCTTTTTAGCAAGATATTCTTCTGTATTTGTTTTGCCGTATTTCTGGGAAATCAGGCTGACGAACACATCGGTTGCGTCCAGCTCCCCGTCAAACACAGTAGTCACATGAATCTCTGTTTTGTTTTTTGCCATAGGCAGTTATCCTCCATACATGAAAATAGCCAGACAGAGGGTGTCGGCAACGAAGTCCGGCAACGGGCTTCAAAAGACCTTGCAAACAATCTCAATCTGGCGATGGTTACTATTTATACTTTTCTTTTATTTTTCTGTTGTTTTGGTTGTCATAGGGGAGAAAAGCCGATAGTTTCAGGATTTTCCCCGGCAACGGCTCGGCAACGGGATAGCAACAGGGGGGCAACGGGCTGTCATTTTCAGAATGGAAGCTCCATCTGTTCTGTGACCTCCACAAAACCGTCCATCGTTTTTTCAGACGGGTTGCCGGAGTCCGTTGCCGGGTTTTCACGCTCCCAGCCCTTTTGTCTGCCATATTCGGAAAACATTCTTGGGTTCGGGAAGTACCGCCAGCGGTCAATGCACTGGTTCATAATCTCGTTGATTTCCCGGATTTCCCATTGCTTCGGCTCGTCAAAGGCATGGTTCAAGGCTTCCTTGTAGAGCTGCTTGGAACAGACCATACTCCCTGTGTACTTATCAAGATACGCCTGTATCATCCCGGCTTTGGTGTCCTCCGGCATAAAATCCCGCTGGTGTTCTTTGAGATACCGCTGCATGGCGGGGCTGAAAGCCAGCTTGAACCTGCCGCTTCGGTAAATCTCCATCGCTTCCGCCCACATCTGCTCAATATAGGCTCTGGAAGCAGCTTCGTCCTCCAAAATGTGAACCTCGGCTTGCTCCGGGTACACCATGACGGGGATAAAGCGGCGGTTGCCGGAACGGTCAAGGGGCAGGAAGTCAAGAGCATTGGAAGTGCCGCCAAACACGCACTGGCGGGGGCGGTCTGCCGGGTGGGTTTCATAGGGTATCTTGTAGACCTCCTTCTGCCGGCTTAAAAATGACTTGATTTCTTCGATGCTCTTGGCGTTTGCAGTTGCCATCATTTCCGACATTTCGATAATCCAGTGACCTTGCAGCTTGCGGTACACATTGTCATCGTCCAGCTTCCGCAAATCATCGGAGAACCACTCGTCCCGGACTGCCAGCAGACGGAAGAAGGTGGATTTGCCAGCCCCCTGACCGCCTACCAGACAGAGCATGATTTCAAATTTGCACCCTGGCTGAAAGGCTCGTGAGATTGCACCCAGCAGGAACAGCTTCAACGCTTCATAGGTGTAATCGTCTGCGTCAGCCCCCAGAAAGTGCCGCAGGCAGAAACGGATTCGCTCTGTCCCGTCCCACACAAGGGTATTGAGATAGTCCCGGATGGGATGGTACTTGTTTTCATTCGCCACAATCCCGATGGCATTATCAATCTTTTTCTCATTGGTAAGCCCATAGGTTTCTTCCAGATAAAGAAGCAGATACTTCATGTCCGTATCGTTCAGGGCGGTGCTTTCCCTGTGAAAACCGATGGGCTTTATGATGTCCTTGCGGTCGGTCAGAATGTTGTATGCGATAGCCCCGGAAAGCAGCGGGTCACGCTGGAATACGGTCAGGCAGTTCCGTATGCTCTGACGGACACCGCCTTTCTCGGTAGTTTCCAGCCCCGCCTTGATTTCCTCAATGCTCTGGGGCGGCTGCATGGCGTTCATGGTGTTTTTTAGTTCTTGCTGCGTCTGCGGCTGCAAGCTCTGCCATTCGCTGTTCAAGCTGTATCACATCCTTTCCGTAGTCCGTAATCAAAGCTGCTTTTTCCTCCGTTTCCCCGAACAGCAGCACATCCAGCAGATATTCCACTCGGTCTTGCTTCTGTAAGGCTTCCACAAACCGGGGATGAAAGGCTTCCTCCGGGGAGTGCGGGGCATATTCCTTTCTCCATGCCCGGAGCAGGTGGAGATAATCGGCAAGGATACGGAAGCAACGGTTTTTTGCTTCCTGAAACTGTTCCTCCGGGGATTTCTGCCGGGGCTTGGGCTTTTTTGCCTTTCCCGGCGGTTTCCAGTCCTCATAGGAAAGCCCGAAGTCCTGTGCCAGTTGTACGGCGGCTTCTTTCTTTCCCAGCCCATACAGGGCGGCGTAAAATCAATCACATCCCCATCCGCACCGCAGCCGAAGCAGTGGTAACGCCGATCCAGCTTCATGCTTGGGGTCTTATCGTTATGGAACGGGCAGCAAGCATCCCGTTCGACCTACACGGATTCCATAATGCTCCGCTGCCTGTCTTGTTGTGACAGACTGCTTCACAGCTTCAAATACATTCAAATCTATCCCTCCTTGAAAACAAAAAAACACCTGACATTCTCTGATTGAAAATGGCAAGTGCCTGTTAAAGTTCCATATCCTGTTGTTTGTGTTTCGTCTGTGCCGGGACAGTTCTTTGTGCTTTTTTCTCGTCAGCCTTATCCTGCAAGACTTCCTTGATAGGCTGCTTCTTGGGCGGCTCTTTGCTTTCTTCTGTGCCGGGTGTAGCTTTCCGTACCCAGTAGCGGATGTCCCGCAACTTCTTCAAATCAGCCTGTACCTCGGTCAAAGGTTCTTTCAGCTCTGCGATTTCGCTGAGAAGTGTTTCCTGCTCCTCTTGCAGCTCATTTTGGGTACTGTCCTTATCGTCCGGGTGCTTGGCAAGGTAGGCGGCGGCTTTCTCATACCGGGCAACCTCCGGGTGTTCCTGTTTGAATTTCTCCTTTGTTTTCTTAAAAAATATCTTCTGGTACTTCTCATAGACAGGCTTACATTCCTTGCAGTCTGTCCGGCTGGCAAGAATCCCGTCAATCACTTTGCTGCGGCTTCCTTTGGCTTCATCTGATTGCGGTAATCTGCGGCTGATTTCCCGGAAGATTCCAGAAATGCTTCTAAGTCCTCCACAGTGGAAAGCCCCTTTTGCCGGAGATAGGATAGGGCTTCGCTGACTGCCTTTAAGTCCTGTGAAGTCCCCCGGTTCTGTCCAGCCCTCGTCCAGTCCTTCCGTTCTTCCTTTCGAATCTCCATATACTTCATCAGCAGATTGGGAAGAAGTGTCGCTTCCTCCGCCGCTTTTTGTGCAAGCAGCTCCTTCCGTTTTTCTCCCAGCTCGGTAATCCAGCCTTTGAGGTTTTGGATAAGCTGCCGGATGGACTTCATCAGACTGTTGGCGGCTCTGATTTCCCGGTTCAGGTTTCCGATATTCGTCTGGATACCACGCTTTTCCATCTGCCGGACAGCAGCCCCCTCATGGACAGTGGGGACAATATCAAGCCCCTGTCTGGCATAGGAACGCAAGTCCACTCGCTCCGGACGGTCATTGGCTTCCAGATAGCGGTTCTGGATGACCTCCCATTCATGCCGCCAGATTTCGCAATACTTCTGGTCGTTCCAATCCACGTATCCTCCTTGTGGCTTTTCCATCTGCCGGACGGAAGTTTTATCCGTTCCCCGTTTTCGTCAAGGTCATAAACCTTGCGGCTCTTGGGAAGCCATTTTCCATGTTCGTCCATTGCCCTCATAGTGAGCATGACATGGGCGTGGGGATTGTGTCCCGGCGGATGGGGGTCATGGATGGCAAAGTCAGCAATCATGCCTTTGGAAACAAACTGCTTCTGGCAAAACTCCCGGACAAGGACAGCATACTGGTCGGGCGGTATCTCTCTGGGGATGGTAAGCACCCACCGCCTTGCAAGCTGGGAGTTCCATTGTTTTTCCACCGCTTCGGCGGCGTTCCATAAGGTATTGCGGTCTGCATATTCCTGTGGGGCATTAGGTGGGAGCAGGATTTCATTGTGGACGATACCACGCTTTTCCGGGTAGTGCTTCACTTGCTGGTCATATTCACAGAACAGTTTTTCGCCACTCTGGTAAGCAGCGGCGGCAACCGCAGACTGCCGCTGACTGCGCTGAACAATCGTGATTTCGTTGTGTGGACAGGGCATTTCGTGTCCCTCCTTTCGCTAATTGGTGGACGGGGTGGCGTTTTACCACCTCATTTTGGGCAGAAAAAAAGCAGGAAACCTTTCTTTCAGATTTCCTGCTCGGTGTGCCGCTGTGTGGGCGGCGGGTATTTAGTTGTAAAAGTTCGGGACAAGTTGACCCGATGTGAAGCTGACGAACTGGAATTTATTTGTTGTTATTTTCTATCAATCCCCAAAACATCATAGTATTCATCACTATACTCAATGCCACTATTGTCAAAGCGAGATTGCAGTTCTTTTACATAGTCATAAGGGTTATCAATAGGGGAAATTTCTAATTCTGTTTCAAGATAACTTAATGTCGCTTTCTGTTCCTCTGTGCGGATTGCTTCTTCCTCTTTGAGGTGTTTTTCAAATTTGTCTTTGTCCATCCAAATAATCTGCTCAATAGGATTAGTAGAACCACAAGCAAGAATAAGTCTCATAAAATCCTCAAAGGTTCTTGCCAGTGGATAAACAAAAACATCTGCACAAGTATCAGGATTGCAGGCAAAAACCATTTCCCCATACGGCTCAATAAAGCAATACATAATACTTCCTTCAAAACCTATTGCCTTTGCATTGGTCGGATAGCAGAAGTAAGAATAAATATCTTCAACTTGTTCAAGACAAATCAAAGAGCCATTTATATTCAGTTCTTTGTATTGGTCAAAAAGTGTTTCCATTTTATCACACTCCTTTACAACTTCTAATTTTTCAGTTCTACAAGTTGGAAGTTGTCGCTATGAAATTTCTTTTTCATCATCTCTTGGTGGTCGGACATAACATAACATTTCTTTTTCACAAGCACCAAATTTTGAGAAATTGGATTTCGCTTCTTTTAGCGTTATTCCATGATTAGAGTCGCTTGGTTCGTTATCAGAAGCAATGAACGGGTCATTCTCCCAAAAACAAACGGGGCAAATATACCCACAATCTTCATTTGCCGGAACATTATAGGTAAAATATCCGCAGCAAGGACATTGGTATTTTTTCATATAAACCTCACGTTTAAGCCTTGACCTCAAATTCCTGATTTATTTCTGACTTTATTATACTTCATCGATTATCGAAAAGATAGCATATTTTATGAAACTTGTCGGCTGGGAACAGCTTGCACCGCAAGGTGTCCCCAACAGGCAAGTCCACAAAAGGGTAGCTGGCTGCAGCCAGCGCAGGGGAAGTGTAGCGTCCCCTGTTTGATTTGGAGCAGACCATGACTGCGGAAAATCACAGCTCTCCGGCGAGGAGCCTTCGGAGAACGCAATGCACCAACCTCTGGGTGGTGTATAATTGCGCCTTAGTAAACTAAGGGGTTTCCGGCTTCTCCCGTTCCAGCATTTTTTTCAATAGTTCCTGCGTGTCCTGCCTGTGAAAAATGAGTTTCAACAACAGCATGACATCATCATCTGTTAGGCGTTCCGGCTCTTGCAGAAAACTTTCCAGCATACCGCCACGAGTGCAGAGCCGGTGCGTCCGTTCCTTTCGGGTAAGCTGCTTTAACTGGTGCTGCAATGCCTTTTCATCATTGATGGCTTTCCGCAGTTTCTTTTCGCTTTTCTCCAGCTCCCGGTTGAGCTTTTCCAGCTTCGAGGTATCAGGCAAGGGCAGCGTCCTCCTTTCCCGGTATCAGCACATAAATCCTATTCGGTTCTCCCACGCCCTGACGCACCCGCATGATAAGTCCGGCGTTTTCCAGTTCATTCAGAGAACGCTTGACCGTCATGGGACTGCGGGACAGGACTGCGGCAATGGCTGTGACAGGGAAGCAGACAAACAGGATTCCGTTCTCGTCCTCCTGCTCTTTGGATAGCATAGCGTCCAGCATCCGGCAGTACATGACCTTTGCGGTGCTGCTGACTGGAAATCCTGTCAACGCTCTGGGAAATGGCATACAGGGCGGCAATGGTGTGTCTATCGTCATAAATTCAAAATTCATTCGGTGTGTTCCTCCTTTTTCTTTGATCGTTTGGATAAATAACGGGGGCAGTCAATCACAACCGCCCGGAAGCTCTGCTTGCACCCATGCTGGCATTTCCGGCATAATTCGTTGTAAGTGACACGCCCCCGGTCATTGAGGTAAAAGGAAAGC
>ENA-OQCK01000766-OQCK01000766.1-human-gut-metagenome-genome-assembly--contig:-NODE-766-length-15021-cov-2.630388_pt1 | contig 15021 bp, 19 predicted proteins | sample MGYA00242498_ERZ504578 | MGnify/ENA primary metagenome ERZ504578 (study PRJEB26092, sample SAMD00036229) | human gut metagenome | host: Homo sapiens | study: EMG produced TPA metagenomics assembly of... | reverse complement strand
CAGACCCCGGAATATGGAACCACACAGCCTCAGCTGACAGAGGCAGTCCTTTTGAATATAGAAGCAGACGGCAGCGGTTCTGCCAGGTGGAATTTAAGAACCTGCCTTCTGATATCAATGCCCTCTACATACTGCGCAGTGAAAGCGGACATTCCTGGAAAAAGGAAAAGAACAAGGTGACGGCCGCGTCCTCACAAAGCGGACAGGAGACAGTGGAGTACGAAAATTTCCTGAAGGAGACAGGAAACACGCTGAATACAAGCATTGTAGCGGACGGTTATCTCATATACAGATTCCAGTCAGGGGAAAGCTCCTTTTATGTGAAGGCTGGCATCGAGTGGCCCGGAGGAAGCTATGAAACGGACAAGGTAAGGATTGCCATACCGGAGACCGTTGGCCAGGGCCTCACCTTTTCATACGGCGGAGGAAGCTACAGCTATGGAGGAGGATACGCAGGCGGCTACGGCAGCGGTTTCGGCGGGTATGGAGGAGGCAGTACATCAGGGGGGATTCCTCCACCCAGCCGGGCACGCAGGAGGAGTCTGACGCGCCAGAGGGACCGGTGAGAGGCCGGGGAGGCCGCAGGAGGGATTCCTGTACCCCGTATTCCGTCCCCGGCTATAAGGATGGAGGAACAGCCGCCGGACGGATCACAGAGGAAATGATTCAAGAGCTACGCCTCGGAGGCCCGCGGCCCGGGCGAAAAGGATGGGACAGTGATTCGCAAATCCAGCCAGCCGCCGGATGGGAGGATACAGATACAGCCGGTCAGACGGAGGAAGGGGATGAAATCATGGACACGGAGCCGGATCGTCACAGGGGGAAGGGCGGGAAGGGGAAGATTCTGGTATATCGGGATTAAAATGGTATGCAGGCGCTATGATGCTTGGCTGCGGAGTTGTCTGTTTCCGCCGGAGAAAGCGAAAATAAATGCGCTGCGTCAAGGTGCGGCGATAAAAAATGATTTGCCAAGGAAAGAAGGCTGTAGTATAATTTACAAAAACCAAAAACCCACACTATTACGTTACAAAGGAGAATAGAAGTATGGCAATCAGAGTTGGAATTTTAGGCTATGGAAACCTTGGAAAGGGTGTGGAGTGTGCCGTTAAGCACAATCCCGACATGGAGCTGAAAGCAGTGTTCACCAGGAGGAACCCGGACAGCCTCAGCATATTGACAGAGGGGGCAAAGGTTTATCGGGCAGAGGAAACCTTGTCCATGAAGGACGAGATTGACGTGATGATACTCTGCGGGGGAAGCGCCACGGACCTTCCCGCGCAGACCCCGGAAATGGCAGCACATTTCAATGTGATAGACAGCTTTGACACCCACGCCAATATCCCCCGGCATTTTGAGGCAGTGGACAAGGCGGCAAAGGAAAGCGGCCATGTGGGAATCATATCCGTTGGCTGGGATCCGGGCATGTTCTCCCTAAACAGGCTCTATGCCAATGCCATCCTGCCGGGCGGCAGTGACTATACCTTCTGGGGCAAGGGCGTGAGCCAGGGCCATTCCGATGCAATCCGCAGAATCAAAGGCGTGAAGGACGCAAGGCAGTATACCATTCCGGTGGAGGCCGCCCTTACGGCTGTGAGAAGTGGAAAAGCGCCAGAGCTTACCACCAGGGATAAACACACCAGGGAGTGTTTTGTGGTGGCGGAGGAGGGCGCTGATTTAAAGGCCATCGAGGAAGCAATCGTCACCATGCCTAACTATTTTGCCGATTATGACACCACGGTGCATTTCATCAGCCAGGAAGACTGATGCGTGACCATGCCGGGATTCCCCATGGCGGTTTTGTCATCCGCACCGGCAGCACCGGATGGAATGATGAGAACGGCCATGTGATTGAATACAGCCTGAGGCTGGACTCCAACCCGGAATTCACGGCGTCTGTCATCGTGGCCTATGCCAGGGCCGCATACCGCCTGAGCAGGGAAGGACAGTCCGGGTGCAGGACCGTATTCGACATTGCGCCGGCTTATCTGAGCCCGGCGGATGGGGCAGAGCTTAGGAAACATCTGCTTTAGAGCGTATTTGAAAAATACATACTGAGTATTCAGATAATGGAAAACAGCCATATGGGCAGCTTGCAGGGGCACGGATATGCTCCTTCTGCGCATAGGGCTGTTTTTTTGCCGGTTTATTACGGCTTGATTTGTGTGAATGCAGAATAGTTATCGCACCAAACAGAACCATTCCTCATATCCTATCAGTAACAGACTTCATATTAGCCTGTAGAAAGACACTCTTTGCGCTGCATATCTAAACTACAGTACAAACTGAGCAGGCCGGAGGCGGGAAAAAGCCTTGGGAGCCGGGCCGCGAACAGCGGCAGCAGACCGTAACGTCTGTGGGACAGTGGTTTACTTACATTGGCCCACAGACGTTTTTTTTGTTTTGGGGCAGGATGAGAGATTGGGTGATTGCCATAGATAGGGGAGGTAAAGGCAGATGGGAGAAGGAAATGAAAAGAATATATTGGAAAAAGAGATAGGACGTCACGGTACGGGGCTGGCCATGCAGGTGTCCTGTGTCAGCATCGTCATCAACGTAGTGCTCTCCGCCTTTAAGGTGGGTGCGGGTATCCTGTCCCATTCAGGTGCCATGATATCGGACGGGATCCATTCAGCCTCGGATGTGTTCAGCACACTGATTGTTATGGCGGGAATCGCCATGGCTTCCAGGAAGTCAGACAGGGAACATCCCTATGGCCATGAGCGGATGGAATGCGTGGCGGCCCTTTTGCTGTCAGCCGTATTATTTGCCACAGGTATCGCCATCGGGGTGAGCGCTGTGGAAACCATTGGTTCCGGGCCGGAAAAGGGCAGGGTGATTCCCGGAACGCTGGCTTTGGGGGCCGCGGTTATATCCATAGTGGTAAAAGAATGGATGTTCTGGTATACCAGGCTGCTGCCAGAAAATTAAAATCAGGGGGCTCTGATGGCGGACGCATGGCACCACCGCAGCGATGCACTGTCCTCAGTGGGCGCTTTAATCGGTATCCTGGGAGCCAGAATGGGAATGCCGGTCATGGACCCGCTGGCCAGCTTCATCATCTGCATCTTCATAGTCAAAGCAGCTCTGGATGTGTTCAGGGATTCCATGGATAAGATGGTGGATAAGGCGTGTGACGATGAGACGGTCAGGTCCATAGAACAGGCGGTGCTGGACACCCGGGGCGTGGAACGGGTGGGTTCCATGAAAACCAGACTTTTCGGTTCCAGAATTTATGTGGACCTGGAGATTGAAGCAGATAAAAGCCTTATGCTGGAGCAGGCTTTTGGAATCGCCAAGGAGGTCCACGATACCATAGAAGAAAGATTTCCCCAGGTTAAACACTGTTCGGTGCAGGTAAGTCCCGAAGGCAGCACGGGCCTGGAGGGGAAGGAAAATTAGTTTGACGGAAAAGCGATTGCTGGCTATACTTAATATCAGATAACAGCGTCCGGAATACGGGAAGAACCAGGCCGGGCTGTGTACCGGGCGCAGTAATAGAGGGAGTGACATAAGATGGGATCATATATAAGAAAAACAATCTGTCCCTACGACTGTCCCACGTCCTGCGGACTTTTGGCAGAAACAGACGGAATCAGGCTTCTGGGCGTAAAAGGCGATCCGGACCATCCGGCGGCAAAGGGGCTGATATGCAGGAAGATGCGGCACTATGAGAAGTCTGTCCATTCACCTGAGCGCATCCTTATACCTATGAAACGGGTGGCGCCAAGGGAGAGGGAAGGTTTGAACCATGACCTGGGATGATGCGGTAAAGGAGATTGCCGGCAGGTGGAGCCGTATTCTGGAGGAAGACGGCGCAGATGCCATCCTGCCCATGTATTATTCAGGGGTCATGAGTGTCCTGCAGCGCAAATGCGGGGATGCCTTTTTTAACCGGATGGGGGCTTGTGACATGGTCAGAACACTCTGTTCTTCAGCAAAGGGAGCGGGCTATGAGGCGGTCATGGGCCAGACCGGCTGTCTGGACCCAAGGGAGCTTAAGGACAGCAGCTTCTACCTGGTGTGGGGAAGCAATATGAAGGCCACCAGGCTTCAGTCCATGCCGGCGCTGATTCAGGCACGCAGACAGGGAAAACGGGTGGTGCTCATAGAATCCTGCGCAGCAGATATGGAGGTCTACTGTGATCAGACCATTCTCATTCGTCCGGGCACAGACGGAGCCCTGGCATTGGCAATGATGCATGTGATGGAGGAAGAAAACCTGGCGGACAGGGATTTCCTGGCCCATCGGACAAATGGGTATGAGGCGTTCAGGAAAACCCTTGCCCATATACCCCTGCCTGGGCGGAAGGGGAGACGGGCATCCCCGCAGAGGTGATCGCTGGCCTGTCAAGAGAATACGCCTCGGCTCCGGCTCCGGCCATCATTTTGGGAAGCGGTCCCTCCCGTTATGGCAACGGGGGAATGACCACACGGCTCATCACCATTTTGTCCGCTTATACAGGCGCGTGGGGGCGTCCGGGCGGCGGTTTGTGCGGCTGTAATCCGGGGGCGGGTCCTTATGTGGACGACCGGCTGGTCACCAGGCCGGATTTCAGGGAGAAACCGGGGCGCAGGGTGAATATCAATGAGATTGCCTCCGCCCTTACAGGAAGCAGGGGAGAGAAGCCCATACGCAGCTTTTACGTCTACGGAGGCAATCCGGTGGCCTCTGTCTGCTGCCAGAAGGGAATCCTGGAGGGCCTTTTGCGCCCTGATTTGTTCACGGTGGTCCACGAGCGGTTCATGACAGATACGGCCATGTACGCGGACATTCTTCTGCCCGCCACATTTTCCGTGGAGCAGACCGATGTGTACACGGCGTACGGATACTGTACCTTTGGGACAGCCAGAAAAATCGTCGAGCCGGCAGGGCAGAGTAAGAGCAATTGGAACACCTTCCGCCTGCTGGCCCGGGCCATGGGATACGGGGAGGAATACTTTAAAAGGACAGAGGAAGAAATGGTTTGGGAGCTGCTGGCCCATCCCATGGAGGATTAACCCGTATCTCAGAGAAGGAATGGCGCATATTAAGGGAAGGGGGAGTTATATCCACGGCCTTTGCAGACCACGGAAGCTTCAGGACGCCTTCCGGTAAAATAATGATTTATAATGAAAACCTGGAGGAGGCCATGCCCAGATATATGAAAAGCCATGGGGGAGCATACCCTCTGCGGCTGGTGGCAGTGCCCAGCGCGTATACGCTGAATTCGGTCTTTATGGACAGGGAGGACTTAAGCTCAGGCAGAGGCCCCATGACGCTGATGCTCCATCCAAGAGACGCGGCGGCGAGAAAAATAGCGGACGGCAGTCACGTTACAGCCTTCAATGAGCTGGCAAAGGTGGAGTTTACCGCGAAAATCACGCCTGTGGTGGCAGAAGGAACGGTTGCGGCCAGGGGCGTTTACAACAGGACCTTTACAAAAGACGGGCTTCTGGTCAACGCCCTCCACCATGAACGGCTGTCCGATATAGGAGCAGCCACCACCCTTAACGACAATACGGTGGATGTGCGGCCATGTTAAGGGAGACAAGACAGCAGGAAGAGAGACAGGATATGAAATCAATAGTACTTGGAATTCTGGCCCATGTGGATGCCGGGAAAACTACATTATCGGAAGCGTTTTTGTATCTGGCGGGAACCATACGTAAGATGGGAAGGGTGGACAACAGGGACGCATTCCTGGATACCTATGCCCTTGAGAGGGCCAGGGGCATCACCATTTTCTCAAAGCAGGCGGCCCTGACATGGGAGGGAATGCCCATGACGCTGTTAGACACTCCGGGCCATGTGGATTTTCCGCGGAAATGGAGAGAACGCTCCAGGTACTGGATTATGCGGTTCTGGTTATAAGCGGCGCGGACGGAGTACAGAGCATACCATAACCCTGTGGCGTCTGCTGGCAAAATACAGGATACCTGTATTCCTCTTTGTCAATAAAATGGACCAGCCCGGCACGGACCGGGAGCAGCGGATGAGGGAGCTGCAGAAGCGTCTGGACGACGGATGTGTGGATTTTGCCGGCGTGGGGACAGAAGAATTCATGGAACACGCAGCCATGTGCGACGAGAAGCTTTTGGAGCGGTATCTGGAGACCGGGGATGTGGAGGATGATGAGATCCGCCGCCTGATTAAGGAACGCAGGCTTTTTCCATGTTTCTTTGGCTCTGCCTTAAACTCACCGGGGTGGAGGAGCTGTTGGATGGAATCCGCAGATGGGCCTGATGCCGGAATATCCGCAGGAGTTCGAGGCGAAGGTGTACAAGATTTCCAGGGACGACCAGGGAAACCGTCTGACCCACTTAAAGGTTACAGGCGGAAGACTTAAGGTAAAGGGAACCGTATCCGGCGGGAATACCGAAAAGCCATCCGAGGCATGGCAGGAAAAAGTAAACCAGATCCGTGTATATTCCGGGGAACGGTATGAGGCTGTGCCTGAGGCGGAGGCAGGAACCATCTGCGCTGTTTCCGGCCTTACCAGGACCTATCCGGGACAGGGACTGGGAGCCGGGGAGGATTCCATGCTCCCGGTGCTGGAGCCTGTGCTCAGTTATCAGGTAAAACTGCCGGAGGGCTGCGACGGGGCTGTGATGCTGCCCAAGTTCCGCCAGCTGGAGGAGGAGGATCCGCTGCTGCGGGTGGTATGGAATGAGGAGCTGAAGGAGATATCCATGCAGCTTATGGGAGAAGTGCAGATTGAGGTGCTGAAGAGCCTGATTGAAGAACGTTTTGGAGTTCGGGCAGAATTTGGCACAGGGAACATCGTGTATAAGGAGACAATCGCGGGCGCAGTGGAGGGGGTGGGACATTTTGAACCCCTGCGCCACTATGCGGAGGTCCATCTGCTTATGGAACCGGGAGAACGCGGAAGCGGACTCCAGTTTGAGGCAAGATGCAGCGAGGATGACCTGGACAGGAACTGGCAGCGCCTGGTGCTGACCCACCTGGAAGAGAAGGTGCACCGGGGGGTTCTGACCGGAGCAGCCATAACGGATATGAAAATCACCCTTGTGGCGGGCAGGGCCCATAACAAGCATACAGAGGGCGGGGATTTCAGGCAGGCCACCTATCGGGCCCTGCGCCAGGGGCTTATGGAGGCGGCCTGTATCCTCTTGGAACCGTGGTATACCTTCCGTCTGGAAGTGCCTGAGGCGTCCATCGGGCGCGCCATGACCGATATTGAGAAGCGGTGCGGGACCTGTGTCATTGAGGAAAACAGGCAGGGACAGGCCGTTCTCACGGGACAGGCGCCGGTTGCTCCATGCGTGGGTATCAGTCAGAGGTCATGTCGTACACCAGGGGACAGGGGAGGCTGGCATGTACGCTCAAAGGATACGAGCCCTGCCATAACAGCCGGGAAATCATTGAGCAGACCGGCTATGATCCGGAGAGAGATACGGAAAATCCCACAGGCTCCGTGTTCTGCGCCCACGGGGCCGGATTCGTGGTGAGCTGGGACCGGGTGAAGGAGTATATGCATGTGGACAGCGGTCTTGTAATAGAATCCCCGGATGGGGAGGAAATGGATGAAAAAGGGGATTTGGCTTTTTGCAGGAATCCGGGAAAATCCTCTGCCGGACAGGAAGAACACGTGGAAGCATGGCTGGGCACGGATGAGATTGACGCCATACTGGAGCGCACCTTTTATTCCAACAGCCGGGATAAGTCACCGCGCAAAGGATATCCCGGCAGGAGCAGAGAAAGCAGGAACGCCGTAACCTATAGCGGCCCGGTGACCCGAACCTACCAGAAACAGGAGGCCAGACAGGAATATCTGCTGGTGGACGGTTACAATATCATCTTTGCCTGGGAGGAGCTGCGGGAGCTGGCTCGGGATAACATGGACGGAGCCAGAGGACGGCTCATGGATCTGCTCTGCAACTATCAGGCCATACGCAGGTGCTGTCTCATGGTGGTGTTTGACGCCTATCGCGTGGCGGGACATGTCACAGAGGTTTCCGAATACCACAATATCCAGGTGGTCTACACAAAGGAAGCAGAGACAGCGGACCAGTATATAGAGAAGTTTGCCCATGAAAATGCCCGCAGATTCGATGTGTCCGTGGCAACCTCAGACGGAGTGGAACAAGTCATCATACTGGGTCAGGGATGCCGCCTGATATCGGCCAGGGAGCTTAAGGAGGAGCTGGACCGGGTAAACGGCATGCTGAGGGAAGAATATCTGGAACAGCCCCCTCTTAAGCGGAACCGTCTGTATGACATACTTCCGGAGGAGGTAATCCGGCAGATGAGAGAGGCGGCCGGGAGGATAATCAGGATCCGCCGGCAGAAGCGCCGTCATCGGCCGGAAAACAGGAATCGCGATAAAATAAGCAAGAAATGTATGGAATTCCACAAACCGGTACATACTACCAGCGTATAGCAAGCTGCATATGTGTCTGGAAAGCAGACACGAAATGCTCATGACAAGGAGGTAGCATGCAATGGGTAATAAGGCATTGGATTATACCGCTCTGACAATCGCCCTGATTGGGGCTGTGAACTGGGGCTGGTAGGATTCTTTAATTTCAACCTGGTTTCATGGATTTTCGGAACAGCCTCCTGGGTGACCAGGATCATCTATGCGCTGGTAGGGTTGTGTGGTCTGTATCTGATTACATTTTACTCACATTCAGGCAGAGAGGCATAAAAAGAACAAGGCAGGACCAGGGAGTCCTGTCTTTTTCTTTGGGATGTTCCTTATTAAACCAGAATAGACAGCAGGCTGTTTCTCGTGTTATACTTAAGATGTGGCGTGTTCGGAGTGTGGCGGTATCTGTGTCTGCCATGGAAAGACTGCACGGGGAGGAAATTCATTATGAATCGCGGACCATACGTATACATATTGGCGGCTGTCGTGGCCGCTGTTTTGGGACTTGGCGGATGCATGGCCGGAGATGGAAAAAAGGAAGATGAGGGAAAACCTGTGGTGGTAGTGCTCTGGCATGCCTATAACGCAGTGGCCAAGAGCGTGTTTGATGACCTGGTGATGGAATTTAACGAGACTGTGGGCATGGAACAGGGAATCATAGTGGAACCGGTGGGATATGGCTCCAGCAATGAACTGGATGATGTGCTGTACGCGTCCGCCAGCCATGTCATCGGCTCAGATCCGCTGCCGGATATATTTGCATCCTATCCGGACAGCGCCCACAGGCTGGACGGGATAGTGCCCCTGGTCCATCTGGATGACTATTTCTCGGAAGAAGAACTGGACGCTTACCGGCTGAATTTCTGAAGGAGGGAATCTGGGAGGGGGACGGCATCTGCCGGATGATTCCGGTGGCAAAATCCACGGAGATACTCTATCTCAATGAAACGGATTGGGAACGGTTTGCCGGGGACACAGGAGCGGACAAAGAGATGCTTAAAACCTGGGAGGGCCTGGCGCAGGCAGCGGGCATGTATTATGAATGGTCCGGGGGCAGTCCGTTCCTGGGGATGAACGCATTCAATGACTTTGCCTCTCTGACAGCCGCCCAGTTGGGAGAAGGCATCCGCTGGACACAGGATGGGTCCGAATTCAATTATTCCAGGGACACGGCCAGGCGGGTATGGGATGCGTATTATGTGCCCCATATAAAGGGCTGGTACGAGAGCAGGACCTATAATCAGGACGGCATTAAAAGCGGGCGGCTGATGGCCTATATCGGTTCCTCGGCAGGCGCGGGTTTCTTTCCGCAGGTGGTAATTGAGGATGAAAAACAGTCCCATCCATCGCCTGCGGCAGCTATGCCTATCCTGTTTTTCAGGGCGGTACGCCTTATATGGGACAGAGGGGGTCCAACATGGCGGTGTTTTCCACGGATGAGAGTCACCAGCAGGCCGCGGTCCGGTTCCTTAAATGGTTCACTGAGCCGGAGCAGAATATACGCTTTGCAGTGGCTACAGGATATCTGCCAGTGCAGGAGAAGGCGCTGGAATCCGTATCAGACTGGTGGCCCATGTGGAAAGCCGGGACAATGTCCAGGCAGTGGAGAAGAGCATCCAGACATCACTTGATGCCCTGGAAAACCATAATGTATATGTCCGCGAAACCTTTCAGGGGTCTTATGACATGGACCAGATATTTTCCATATCCCTGGAGAACTGTATGAACGCGGATTTGGAAACCCTGAAGCAGCGGATGGAAAAAGGTGAGAGCAGGGAGTCGGTGGAAAGGGAGCTGCTGGACGAGGAGCATTTTAACCGTTGGTATGAAACGCTCCTAAAGGAAATGGCTGGTAAGACAGATGGACAGAAAATTCAGAAGTAAATCCATAGCATTTAAGCTGACCATAGCATTTGTGGTATCATTGGTACTGCAGAGTGTTCTTCTGGTGTCCTTCATGGTGGCAGGGGGAGTCATGGAACAGGCAGAGGCCAACCAGTACCGCATATTTGCGGAAAAGGTAAAGGGACGCAGGAATAATCTGGAGAACCAGATGAAGAATGTCTGGACTAATTTCAGCCATCATACGGATACCATAAGCCGGTATTTTGACAGTCCGGACGGGCTGGAATACCGGGGACAGCCGGACCGCCTGCTGGAGGCGCTGGCACCCGAGGTCCTGGATGCCCTGTACGACACAAAGACCACAGGCGTGTTCCTGATACTGCCGGACGAAGGGGAGACGGACGGCTCTCTGGCCGCCCTGTATTTCAGGAATAACAATCCGGACCGCAACAGCAGCCAGAATGAAAATCTGTATATGCTTATCGGCCCGTGGAACGTAGCTGAAAAAATGAAAATCTCCACCACTGCTAACTGGAACTTCCGGCTGGAGGTAAATGGGGAAAACCGGGATTTTTTCCAAAAGCCCTGGAGCGCGGCGGTGGAAAACGGGCGTTCAAAATGGCTGGGATACTGGAGCCCTCCTTTTCAGGTTAACGAGGAGGATGAGGATGTGATTACCTATCCGTTCCCCTGTTTGGACAGGACGGAAGGGTGCTGGCTGTCTTTGGCGTGGAGATATCCGTGAGCTATCTGTACCGGTTCCTTCCCGCGTCCGAACTTCAGACAGGGGATTCCTATGGCTATGTCATAGGATACCGGTCTCAGCGGAAGGAGATGGAGACAGCGGTCACTTACGGCGCCCTCCAGAGACAGCTGATTGGGAAAGACCACAAGCTTAAGCTGGAACTTAAAAACAAGGAAAACTCCATATATACTGACAAACCGGGACAGTGCCGGCCGGGACGGCAGGAAGATTAACGCCTGTGTGAATCAGATGGGGATGTACTACCACAATACCCCGTTTGAAGGGGATGAGTGGTATCTGATCGGCCTAATGGAGGAGCCGGTGCTATTGCAGTTTCCGCGCAGGATCGGCCAGATTCTGGAGTATTCCCTGGTTCTTTCCATGGCAGCCGGCCTTATCATAGCCGTGTTTACCAGCAGTGGTTTGCCAGGCATGCCAAGCTCATGGAATTGTCGGAACTTCCGGTGGGAGCCTTTGAGATATCAGGACGGTCCTCCAAGGTGCTTATGACCAGCCAGATACCCAGGCTTTTACGTCTTACAAAGGAGCAGGAACACCTGTTTTCCAGGGATAAGAATGAATTCATACGTTTCCTAAAGGGCCTTGTCCCGTACCGGGACGGAGGACCCGGTGTGGTGAAGATGGACACTGAAGAAGGAACCAAGTGGATTAAAATAACATGTAAAACAGCGGCCCATCCCATCCGCTGTGTGGTGGAGGATGTGACCGATGAAATCCTTGAGACCAAGGCGCTGAAGGTGGAGCGTGACAGGGACGGACTCACGGGTGTCGGAAACCGGCTGGCTTATGAACACATGCTGCAGCACAAGAACAGCCATACGGAGGAGATACCGGGCAGCGGTTTCCTCATGTGCGACCTCAAATGACGTTAAAGGGGTCAATGACCGCTTCGGCCATGACAAGGGGGACGAATACATCCGCAGGTCCGCGGACATTATACGGGAAGCATTTCCGGGGGCGCCCTGTTCCGCATTGGCGGGGATGAGTTTGTGGTACAGTTAGACGGTTTGGGGCAGGATCAGGTATTCCGTGGAATCCTGGCCATGGAAAGGGCTGTGAAGGCATACAGCGACGGGAATGTATTTCCGGCTGGCATTGCAGCAGGCTATGCCTTCTTGACCCGGGTAAGGATGTGAGCCTGGAGAGCACGCTGGCCAGAGCGGATACTTACATGTACAGGAAAAAGCACAAGATGAAGCGTTAGAGCGTGTTTCGGACGCGTTTCATAGTAAATTGGAATATTGGCAACCGGAACCATAGCGGCAAAATTCGCTGACACGGTAAATGGAATGAAGGGGGAGGAATATGTTCTGGACTTTCCCTTTGAGGTAAACGGCTTTGAGTATCAGATACAGGAGGTGAACCGGTGCGTCCGGCTGGGCATGTCCTCCAGAGATGTACTTAAAGATGTACATAAAAAATAAGATACTCTGGACATCCTGAGGCTCATGGACGATATACGGGCCTCCTGGGGACTTGTATTTGATTGTGAAAAATAATGGATTTCGGAATTTTTTTTCGGCCACAAGCCACAAAACAGAAAAAATACTTTGTTTTGTAAGGCTGTGTGGCCGTTTTATTAAATGAAAATGATGGAAAATCTAAAAAATTAATACAATTATTACCATTTTCGCAAAAAATGTGGAAGTTTTTTCTGAAGGATGCTATAATTACGGGGATAAGATACAAGCCGTCCTGTTTAGGCAGGGTTGGCTTGTATCTCACGTAAGAGCCAAAATATTTGGTTTTTATGTGGTCAATACGAAAGGAGCGATAGATACATGAAAGATGAAAATGGTTTCAAACCATTTATACCGGCTGACAAGGTGGTTCCGGAAGTCACTGCGGTTTCCGTGATCCTGGGTATCCTTCTGGCCGTCCTTTTTGGCGCTGCCAATGCTTATCTGGGCCTTCGCGTGGGTATGACCGTGTCCGCGTCCATACCTGCGGCAGTTATCTCCATGGGCGTTATCCGGGTCATCCTCAGAAGGGATTCCATTTTGGAGAACAACATGGTGCAGACCATTGGTTCTGCCGGTGAATCTGTGGCAGCAGGAGCTATCTTTACCCTGCCGGCTCTGTTTATGTGGATGAGAGACTGGGGAGAGGGCGCGCCTTCCCTGGTTGAGATTGCGCTGATTGCGCTGTGCGGAGGCGTGTTGGGCGTGCTGTTTATGATTCCGCTGCGCCAGGCGCTGATTGTCAAGGAGCATGGGGTTCTTCCTTATCCGGAGGGCCAGGCATGTGCCGAGGTACTGATTGCAGGAGAGCAGGGCGGTTCCAAAGCAGGCGTTGTATTTGCGGGTATGGGAATTGCCGCTTTGTACAAGTTTGTGGCTGACGGCCTGAAGCTGTTCCCCAGCGATGTGGATTATGATATCCGCAAATACGGCGGCGGCGTGGGAATTTCCGTACTCCCCGCCCTTGCGGGAGTAGGTTACATCTGCGGTCCAAAGATTTCCTCCTACATGTTTTCGGGAGGCATTATATCATGCTGATTCTGATGCCGATTATTAAGCTGTTCGGAAGCGGGCTCACAACGCCCTTTGCACCGGCAGATGTGCTGATCAGTGAGATGAGCAGCCAGGCTATGTGGGGCTCTTATATCCGTTACATCGGCGCCGGAGCCGTGGCAGCGGCAGGCATCATAAGCCTGATCAAGTCCCTTCCCATGATTGTAAATACCTTCAGGGATGCTATGCGGGACTTGAAGGGCGGACGTCAGGTTTCCACCCTGCGTACGGACAGGGATATCCCTATGAATGTGGTACTCATAGGCGTCCTCATTGCGTGGTAATCATATGGCTGGTGCCGGCTGTTCCTGTAAGCTTTGTGGGCGCTCTGCTGATTGCCGTGTTCGGTTTCCTGTTTGCGGCCGTGTCCTCACGTCTGGTGGGATTGGTTGGTTCCTCCAATAACCCGGTATCCGGTATGGCCATTGCCACTCTGCTGGTATCAGCGCTGGTGCTTAAAGCTGTGTCCGGAGCCACCCATGAGAGCATGATGGGCGTTATCTCCATCGGCGGTGTCATCTGCGTCATTGCGGCCATTGCCGGGGATACCTCCCAGGATTTAAAGACAGGTTATCTGGTAGGTTCCACACCAAGGAACCAGCAGATGGGCGAGTTGATTGGCGTGGTTTCTTCCGCCATTGCCATCGGAGGCGTACTGTACCTTCTGAACCAAGCATGGGGCTATGGCTCGGCAGAGCTTCCTGCTCCCCAGGCCATGATTATGAAGACCGTGGTAGAGGCGTTATGGACGGCAACCTTCCATGGAACATGATTCTGGCAGGCGCGGCCATTGCCGTTGTTATCGAAATCCTTGGGATTCCGGTAATGCCGGTCGCGGTAGGTTTATATCTGCCTCTGAGGACCACGGCAGCCATCATGGTGGGAGGACTTATTCGCCACTGGTATGAAAAGCGTAAATACGCAAAGGAGGAGGATAAGAAAGAGGCCATTGACCGGGGCGTGCTCTATACATCAGGTATGATTGCGGGAGAAGGTCTGGTGGGAATCATGCTGGCCGTATTTGCCATCATCCCTCTTTCAAGCGCAAGAGGCGGGTATCTGGGCGATTTCATCAACCTGTCTGCCTGGATAACGGATTGGGCGCTTTCCTTGTGAGCCCGGCAGCAAAGATTGTATCACTCATTGTCTTTGCTCTGCTGATGCTTACCATGTGCAAATTTACCATCTGGCATAAAGAGAACAGGAAATAAGCATACTGGTATAACATGGTGTGAGTTCCGCGTGCATGGGGTGTCAGGTATCCTGGCGCCCTGTGTATGCTTATGATATGACGGAGATGGAAGGAAGGATACATTGGGCTTCAATAAGAAAAAAGGACCAGAATTATCTGGAAAAGGTACCGGTCAGAAACCCCGAGTTCTCGTGGAAAGAGGACGGACAGGAATAGTGACCGTGGATATGGTGCACAAGGGAATCTTTGATAAGCTGGCCCAGAAGCTGTGGGTTACGCCCAAAGTGAGCCATGTGAAGCTGGACCGGTTCGGAAGCTTTGTCTGGAAGCAGATGG
>ENA-OQCK01000764-OQCK01000764.1-human-gut-metagenome-genome-assembly--contig:-NODE-764-length-15039-cov-1.941859_pt1 | contig 15039 bp, 19 predicted proteins | sample MGYA00242498_ERZ504578 | MGnify/ENA primary metagenome ERZ504578 (study PRJEB26092, sample SAMD00036229) | human gut metagenome | host: Homo sapiens | study: EMG produced TPA metagenomics assembly of... | reverse complement strand
AGTTGGACGCGACTGTCTTCTCAGAATCACAGAGAAGAGGTGTAACTTCTGTTGGCTTACCTCTCGAAGACCGAACAGAGTACGAGCTGTACTCGATGTGCTCAGACGTACGTAGCTGTACATCGATCGAATGCTCAGACGTACGTAGCTGTACATCGATGATGCTCAGACGTACGTAGCTGTACATCGATCGATGCTCAGACGTACGTAGCTGTACATCGATCGATTAGTTCATCCACAAATATACATATTATTTATGAATGGGCAACGAACCGTAATCTTTTTGTAATATCTTATCTTCCAATAATTATCGGGTGAGCCATTTCTTCCCCAGATAGTGGACGGGATACCAAGCGGCAAGGAAGCCGATGGTGAGGACAGTTATAAAGACAATAAGGATATCACCGGCTTCGACACGGACCGGATAAGCATCGATAATAAAGGAGCCGGCTGCCTGGCCTAATTTGATAATACCTAATTCCTGTTGCAACAGACAAAGAACCAAGCCAATAACGATACCGATCAAAGCGCCGAGCCCGGAAATCATCCAACCTTCGAAGAGGAAAATACGACGGATCAGACGGTCGTCCGCCCCCATATTCCGTAAAGTACGGACATCCTCTTTCTTTTCTATCATCAGCATGGAAAGCGAACCGATCACATTGAACAGAGCCAAGATCAGAATAAAACACAGAATCAGGAAGATCATCCACTTCTCCCCCTGCATCATCCGGAAAGAGGCTTCCTGCTGTTCATAACGGTCCTTGACCGAAAAATTATCACCTAAAAGCGATTTTATACGGCTTTTGACCGAATGAATATCCGCACCGGGAACCAATGACAACTCTATCGCCGAAACTTCCTTCTCATAACTGAACAAAGAGCGGACCATCGACAAAGGCAGCAGGATGAAGTTTTCGTCATACATCTGCTGGTTAGTGGCATATACACCACCTACAAAAGCATATTCCAAATTCAGGGAAGCGACAGGGTTAGAGAGATTGACTTTCTCATTCCTCTTGGGAGCATAAATTTCCAAAGGATCGGCATAATTAGGACGCACCCCCAAGGAGAAAGCCGTTCCGACACCCAAGTTAGCATAATTGGCCACTTCGTCGGACAAGACAAATCGGCCCTCCCGACTATCGACCAAAATACTGTCTATCCGCGTCAGGCGCCCGAAAGTATCGTCTACACCTTTCACTGTAGCAGTAATCTGGCGGTCCCGATAGCGAACCTGCGCATTGTCCTGCAACACTTCACAAAACAAAGCAACCTCAGGCAGTTCTTTCACTTCCCGGACAGCCGGAAGAGTCGGATCGAAAACTTTCCCTGCACAGGCTGAATCTTCAACTCCGGATCGAAGTTGCTGAGCATGGAAGAAACCAGTCCGACAAACCCGTTCAATACAGACAGCGCACATACCAAAGCCATTGTAGCAACAACCACTCCACAAACAGATACCATCGAAATGATATTGATGGCATTGTGGGATTCTTCGAAAAAAGGTAACGCCGGGCTATATAAAACGGGAAGTTCAACGCAGTATTTTTTACTTTTTCAACAGATTATCAATGTTCTCGATATAATCCAGGGAATCGTCGATAAAGAAAGTCAGTTCAGGAATCTTGCGAACCTGCTGCCGGATGCGCTGTCCGAGGTCAAAGCGGATAGCCTTCGTATTCGCCCGGATATTCTCAAGCATCTCCTTCGACTTCTCAGACGGGAAGATACTCAGGTAAGCACGTGCCACACTCAAGTCAGGGCTTACGCGTACCACACTGACAGAGATCAGGATGCCATGCATAGCCTGTGTCTGTTTCTGAAAGATATCACTCAACTCCTTCTGCAGGAGACGTTCTATTTTACTTAGTCTTGTACTTTCCATAATTTCTTGCTTTTTATTTTTTCCAGATCATTGTGAGGCCGTCACGCAAAGGTAAGATAACTTTTTCAATACGCGGGTCTTCTTTGATTTTATCATTAAAACTAAGAATACCGAGTGTTTGTTTATCCGTGGGATGCTCTTCTACACATGACCGTCCCACAACGTATTGTCGGCAAGAATCAATCCACCGGCACGCACCATCGGGAAAACAAGGTCGAAGTATTCCGAGTAAAGCCGCTTGTCGGCATCGATAAAAACCAGATCGAAGGTTTCACCAAGCGCCGGGATAATATCGAGGGCATCTCCGAAATGCACCCGTACCTTATCCTGATGGGGCGACTGTCTCAGATATTTCATGATGAAATCCTCCATCTCGTCGTTGATCTCAAGCGTATGGATCAGAGCGCCCTCTTCCAGCCCTTCCGCCATACAAAGAGTCGCATACCCCGTATAAGTACCGATCTCAAGCACACGGCGGGGACGAAGCATCCGGCAAAACATCTTCAATATCCGCCCTTGCAAATGCCCCGACAACATACGCGGACGAAGCAGGTTCACATTCGCATCCCGGTTCAGCTGAGAGCAGCGCACCTTCTTCGTCGCTATGGGAAGGATATATTCGTCTATTGTCATCTTTATGATTTATGATTTATGATTTATGACTTGCCAGCTGGGACATAAATCATAAACCATAAATCTTTATTTACTCCTTAAATGTCGGTAACTGATAATTACTTCCGGCATCCAGCACCTTCCCTACATTATTGATTTCAAGGAAGCTCGTACCGCCACCTTCACCGAAACTACCGCTCAGATAAGCCACCATATCGTTACGGGTGATACGTCCGCTCTTGATCAACTCGTTCAGCGCATCGTAGAAATAGCCACGGCGGCTGTCATTATAAGGCTGGTGAACGGCCCATACGCCGTAAGAAAGGGACAGCATACGCATGACACGGGGATTGTAGCAGATCGAGAACACAGTGGAAGTACCACGGAATGCAGCCAGGTAACGTGCCGTACGTCCGGTATAGCTATCCGTAATAATAGCTTTCACATGCAGCTTGGAAGACGACTTTACAGCCTGCTTGGCTAAGAAAGAAGTCACATCCAGATCGTTTCCTTCGATAGGGACACGGATATCATTGGCAGAGAGCTTTGTCTTTTCTGCTTCACGGGCTACCTTCGTCATCGTCTGGACAGCTTCGACCGGGTATTTTCCATAAGCCGTTTCACCGCTTAACATCAGGGCATCCGTGCGGTAATAGATGGCATTGGCGATATCCGTCACTTCGGCGCGGGTAGGACGCGGATTGTTGATCATGGAGTGAAGCATCTGGGTAGCTACGATCACCGGCTTTTTCACTTCGACACATTTGCGGATCAACATACGCTGGATGCTCGGTATCTTCTCGGCCGGCACTTCGATACCCAAGTCACCACGGGCAATCATCACGCCGTAAGCGACTTCCAAAATCTCTTCCACATTGTCGACCCCTTCCTGGTTTTCGATCTTAGCGATAATCTTGATCGGGCTGTTGTGTTCGTCCAGGATACGCTGGATATCCATCACGTCCTGCTTGTTGCGGACAAAAGAGTGAGCGATGAAATCCAGATCGTGTCCGATCGCCCATATGATATTTTTACGGTCTTTCTCTGTCAGGGAAGGTAGATTGATGCGTACACCCGGCACGTTCACGCTCTTACGGCTTCCCAAGGTTGCGTCGTTCTCCACTTCGCAAACCAGAAAATCCTCTTTCTTTTCGATTACTTTCAATTCCAGATCTCCGTCATCGATCAGGATATCGCTACCGACGCCCAAGTCATTGACAAAATTCCGGTAAGAGACACAAATACAATCATGCGAAGTCTCTCCTTCCGGGTTTCCCATGATCTTAACAATTTCCCCGGTCTTAAACGGGATAGGAGCCTGCGCAGTAGTCGTACGTACTTCCGGCCCTTTAGTATCCATCAGAATACCGATACGATTGGATACCGTACGGACATTATTAACGACTCTGGTCAAACCTTCCTCCGCCATATGAGCCGTATTGAGGCGCACGACATTCATTCCTGCCTTGTACAACGCGTCGATAAACTCGACCTCGCAACGCTGGTCGGAAACTGTAGCAACAATCTTCGTATGCTTTAACATATAACCCTTTTTTAAATTGACAATTGACAATTGATAATTGACAATTTAAAAAACAGCCAATCCTCAACTCCAAAAGCCAAACCTTTATTAAACTTCTTTTTACCTAAACAAATTCTAAACCTTCCTAATTGTCCATGAAGAGGGTGTGTCAAGTGATATTACCGGACGCGGATGACGCAGAATACGCAGACGGACGCAGATTTATTTTGCTAATAATTAATAATATCTGCGTTAATTTGCGCTCTTCTGGGTTATCTGCGTCCCATGAAACCGATATTTGACACACTCTCCTCATTGAATCACCGCTTCCACCGCCAACCGGTACGAATCCAACCCGAATCCTAAGATCACTCCTTTGCAAGCAGCGGAAATCATGGACACGTGACGGAAAGATTCACGGGCATGTACGTTTGAAATATGTACCTCCACAACCGGAGTCGTTACAGCTTTTATTGCATCGTGGAGAGCAATGGACGTATGCGTATAAGCGCCTGCATTCATAATAATCCCGTCGTAATCGAAGCCGACTCATGGATCTTGTTTATCATCTCACCTTCCACATTGCTCTGAAAATAAGCAATTTCACATTGTGGATATTGGCACGCAATTCACTCAGATAGCCTTCAAACGAAGTATTTCCGTACACTGTCGGTTCGCGCTTGCCTAACAGATTAAGATTGGGGCCGTTGATAATCTGAATTTTCTTCATTTTGCCGTAATTTATTACCTTTGCCCTGTCTTTTACGGACAGGAAATATTTGGCAAAGATAGTAAAAACTTATGAATTATGAAGTATGATTCCGCCTTCGTTCCCCGCCTACCTGACGGAAGTTCCATCGGCATGAAACTGTTGTTTCCCGCCAGTGAAACTAAAGTTTCCCCGGATGAAACAAAAGTTTCGTCCAAAGGAAACAGTTGAAACTTTTGTTTCAACTCCGGAAGCCCTGTGAAACTTTTTTTCCAAAGCCCCACGAACGCCTTCCGCCAATCATACATCATAACTCTAAATCATACATCAAAATATGCACCAAGAAAACGATAAAGTAGAACGATACAAAACATATCTCCGCCTGGAAAAAGCGCTCTCGGCCAACTCTATCGACGCTTACCTGACGGATCTTGACAAACTGACAAATTTTGTCGAAAGCGAAGGCAAGAAGTATGCTGATGTCACATATGACGACCTGCAACAGTTTGTTGCCCGCCTACATGATATCGGCATTCACCCACGTTCACAGGCAAGGATCATTCAGGGATCAAATCTTTCTATCGGTTCCTGTTCCTGGACAATTATATAACAACTGATCCGACCGAATTGTTAGAATCGCCCAAGATCGGCCTGAAACTACCTGAAGTTCTAACTGTCAACGAGATAAACAGCATCCTGGACACGATCGACCTGACATTGCCGGAAGGGCAACGAAACAGGGCGATGCTCGAAGTCTTGTATAGCTGCGGACTGCGCGTGTCGGAACTGGTCTCGCTGCGCTTCACGGACGTTTATTTCGACGAAGGATTTATCAAAGTGGAAGGAAAAGGGAGCAAACAACGCCTGGTTCCCATCTCGGAAACTGCCATCAAAGAAATCAAAAACTACCTGTATGACCGCAACCATGTCCCGGTGAAAAAGGGATTCGAAGATATCCTGTTCCTGAGCCGGAGGGGAACGGCTTTATCGCGGATCATGGTTTTCCATATTATCAAGCAACAGACGGAAATGGCCGGTATCAAAAAAAAACGTGAGCCCGCATACGTTCCGCCATTCCTTCGCCACCCATCTGCTGGAAGGCGGCGCCAACCTGCTCGCTATCCAGGAAATGTTGGGACACGAGAAAATCACCACAACCGAAATATATACCCACATCGATCGCCAGTTCCTACGGAAAGAGATACTGGAACATCATCCGAGAAGCAAGCCGCGGGATTAGAGCAGCCGTTCCATGCGCCCGATCAGTTCATCGCCTAAAGCCCTCTTGACAACAATGTGCTCTTTGACAGCCGTGACGAACGGGTTGCTTTCGAATGCACCGCGCACGCCTTCGAAATCTTCCTGTTTCTCCTTATCCGAACCGTCCACGCCAAAACCGGTCATGAAGGTAAGGGAAAATTCTTTCTTTGCATCTTTATAAAGCAGGTTATCCAATCCGATCACCGAGTCCTGCCAACGACGGACAAGGTCAACGATCTGTGCTGCCGATATAGATGACAGATTCACGCCATAATATTCTTCCAGCATATCATACGCCCATGTCCATTCCATATCATAATAATTGGAATGCATGGCTGCAAAGAACTCTCCTATCGCGTCAAGTGAAGTGATTTCACCTTCCTCAACCTTCTCAATCAACCCGTCCAATTCTTCACGGGGAAGGATCAACCCTGACAGATCCAGCCATTCCCCACGACCAGCCGGAGAGGTCGGTCTCAACTGCGCCCAGACTTCATCCATAGAACAGAAATCCGTTCCCTCCAAACGTTTGATCAAGGAGTTCCCCAAGAATTTATTGATTGCCATGTCATAAAGGTCGAGAGCCGTACGCAAAGAGGAACCTTTGATACGGGTATTCTGATAATAATAGACTTCGGATGTCTCGCCCACCAGTTCTTGCAAGTTCTTCAAGATTCCGACAGCCTTCATCATCTTATAAATAGTATACGGACTCAGCAAGTTGTAGTTAATCATATCCAGCCGTTCCGGGTCGTACGCTTATCACGTTTCGGCCATTTCTGCGCATCTCGAATCGTACCGACACTACGCAGGTTCACACCGGGAACCAGATAGGTCTCATCGTCTTTCTCTATCAGATAAGAAAAAGGCAAGTCCGACGTATCGCTATGATGGTGGTGACGTCCCATTACCAGAGAAAAAGCCCCGACACGTGCAGGCCACAAGATATAGGAATCACTGGTCGTCTTGGAACCTCTCTCCACAATTCCCTGGTGGATGGGCCCCAACTTGTACATGTGATTACTCTGGTTCGAACCGCTTCCGGCATTCAGGAACGAATACATACCAGCTATCAGCAGACTGCTCTTATGCATCGACACCGTAAAAGGCCCTGCAAAGATGGCACAAGCCTCCCCGTTTTCAAAAGCGCAATTGCTGAACAAAAGTGAATCATGCGCAGAGAAGTTATGTGTCACATGGCAAGCCTGCCCGATAAAGCAACGGATAATCTTGGCGGCATCGGCAACCACAGCCCCCGAAGAAATGATAAAATCCTCTGCGATAACACTGTCGCCAATATATACCGGGGCATTCTCATTACTATTGACCGTACCGTTATCAAGACGAGTACAGTTTTCGACCGTCGCATAATCGGCAATTACAGTATTGCGCACAGTCCCCGTATTGATTATTTTCACATGGTTACCGATAAAGCCATAGCTACCAGTCTGCAGGTCGGCAAAGTCGGCAATCATAGCCTGCAAACGATGTATCAAGGCCGGACGATGACGGTACAAGGCTATAAGATAGGCCAATGATGCGGACAGGCCATTATAAATAGGAACTTCCCGGCCTCCTGTCTCATTCAGGACAGATACTTCGACATTGTTACCGAAAGATGATCTGCCTTCCACATACACCACATTCACGTTCTGTATGAAACAATCATCGCCTATGAAATAATTGGAGATATAATTGTGCACATTTTCAATCAGCGTATTGTCGCCGATCTTACAATTATGCAAAGTCGCATTCCGGATACCACTATGCTTCTTCACTCCTCCCGGAAGAGTAAATTCTTTTTCAAAAAGGCCCAATGCCACACTCCCCGAAAAATGGACGTTGCAAACGTGTTCGGCATGAAAAGGACTGGCAACCTTTACGTTTTCCCAATTATCGCTGTACAGCCGTTCATCTCCAAATCTACAATTTCTTCCGATTGCAGATGCCTAAAAAAATATTCCTCACTCATTCTTCATCATATTGTTGGAAAAGGAAATCGTTATAAGGGAAACGGGTAATATGAATCTGTTTCACCCGCTCGTACAGCAAGGCTTTGAGTGCATCGATATTCGTCCGTTCCTTAGCCGAGATAAAGATGCAATTATCCTGCATCTTATTCATCCAGGTACGTTTCAGTTCGTCCAGGTCGATATTCTCACGCGTACGCGGAGTCAGATCATCTTCATCCTTCGGGACAAAAGTGAAAGCATCGATCTTATTGAATACCATAATCATCGGTTTCTCCGCCTTGTCGATTTCGGACAGGGTACGGTTCACGACCTCGATCTGTTCCTCAAACGTCGGATGAGAAATATCAACGACATGTACCAACAAATCCGCCTCACGTACCTCATCCAAAGTCGATTTGAAAGATTCGACCAGTTCGGTCGGTAACTTACGGATAAAGCCGACCGTGTCGGACAGTAGGAAGGCAGATTATCGACAATCACCTTACGGACAGTCGTATCGAGTGTCGCAAACAATTTGTTTTCGGCAAACACATCGCTCTTACTAAGTTGGTTCATCAATGTGGACTTTCCGACATTGGTATAACCGACCAGAGCTACGCGAACCATCTTTCCGCGATTTTTCCGTTGAACGCTTTTCTGCTTATCGATCTCGACCAGATCCCGTTTCAGCTTGGATATCTTATCCAGGATGATACGCTTATCCGTTTCTAACTGAGTTTCACCCGGCCCACGCATACCGACACCACCGCGTTGACGTTCCAGGTGTGTCCACAAACGGGTCAGGCGAGGCAACATATATTTATATTGAGCCAATTCCACCTGCGTTTTCGCATGGGCTGTCTGTGCACGTCGGGCGAAGATATCCAGAATCAGATTCGTACGGTCCAGAATCTTCACCTGCAACTCTTTCTCGATATTACGCAATTGCTTGGCGGAAAGTTCGTCATCGAATATCACCAACCCGATCTCATTTTCCACCACATATTCCTTTATCTCCTGCAACTTACCGGAACCTACAAAGGTCACGGAGTTCGGATAATCCAGTTTCTGATAAAAACGCTTCACAGCCTCGACACCTGCCGTATCGGCAGAAAAGCCAATTCATCCAGATATTCCTTCACTTTTTGTTCATTCTGCTCAGGGGTAATCAACCCTACGAGAACTGCCTTTTCTGTCTGTGCTTCAGATATAATAAATTCTTTCATACGGCAAAGATAGTAAATTCAATTATTTATGTATATTTGTACGCATAATATCAATCCAAAATAGTATTAACTATGAAAAAGAAAGTCATACACTTTGTTCAGTATGCACTTATAAAGATTTTATTCTTCGGTGCCGTTTATCCACTCCACGCACAGATTTCCAATCCGTCTTCATGGGAAAGTTTTGTCGGTAGCGATGAGAATAGGCTTGTTTCCGACACATTCAGATTGCAGACATTCGGGGATTCAGAATGGGATAATTGGGAATATACGACCAGTGGAGCTACACAAATTCAAGATATATCCTCTGTCAACATCGATAAATTAGGAGGGAAAATGGGATTACGGATGTCTTTAGGAAGTAGAATCAACTTTATGCAATATACCCCGACTCTATACACAGATGTCAAAGCCGAAATATTCTTTGGAGGACGATATCTCAATAAAGGTAACAACTTGAGCATTCGCATCTACCGGGAGGATGAAAGTCCTGTTAGCCCCCTTTTCTCTGTATCTAAAGACAATACTTCTTGCAAATACGATTTACTATCTATAACAAGAACACCTTTAAGATTCGATCTATTTTCTGCTTCCAGTTCTTCCAACACAGAAGGTTATTACTGCCTGCAATATGCTTTTGCTTACGGCGACATCCCTTCATATTCTCTATTCTCCGGTATGGGAAACTGGAATGATACGATCCTTTGGTCGCATCTTCCTCCACTCCGCCACAGGAATGCGCTCATAAAAGGGGATGTAACTATAACGACGGATAGTTATTGCAAAGATATCGCCATCCACTCAGGTTCACTGAAAATCAATCCTGGTAATCGGTTTATCCTACAGGATCTGGACTTATACGAAAATAAGGCGTATCTCAATTCAGAAGGGACGATACTTCTTTCCGGCAGTGTCACCCTCCATAAAACTTTGAAGAATCAGGCAAATGGTATTTTATCTCATTTCCTTTCGACGTTTATCCGTCCGTATCGATCCCCGCTTTGAACAAAAGGATGCGACACCTAACGACGGAGGCAACTATTTTTATGTCCAATCCTACAATGGCGATAAACGGGCATCGTCCAATCAATCTGCCGGAAACTGGGAATCGTACCTGTTCGTCCCGACAATATCCCCCTGTTCGAAAAGAACAAAGGCTACCTGATCGCATTAGATGAGAAAACGACAAACCGAACCTTATCTTTTTCATCTCGATCCGGCGACATCCCCGAAAACTTTGCCAATATAGGAGTTATTGCAATCCCTCCAAGTTCTAACGTGACTCCAGGCAATCAAGAGAATTACGGCTGGTATTTATGCGGTAATCCATTCCCTTCCCCACTCGTATTATCACAAATAGAAGAAAATACTGTTTTGGACGGAAACATCTATGTATATAACGGAAGCGGTTATAAAACTTATTCTCTCAACAGCAACTATGCTCTCCCTCCTTTCACCGCCTTCTTCGTAAAAGCATCCTCACCAACTGAATTGAGAGTACCAATCCAACAGCCCCTCAACAAAAGCAATAAACATAATCCCAACAAACTTCCCTATAAGCAAAAGCATAACCGAACCCCATCCCGATAAACAAAGTACAGAGATAAAGCCCCCCAATACAGAGAATTTCCATTTTTCATAAAAGACGGGCAACTGCATCTGAAAAACATCCCGGAAGCAGGATATATCAAAGTTTTTAACACGATGGGGTACTGCATGCTTCAAAAGAGAATACGACAAGGTTCACAGATGATTCCGATTACCATCCTTTCCGGAATATACATTTTACAAATACATTCCGCCAACTATCAAAAACGCTATAAAGTGGTCCTTCCATAAATACGACAAAGGCAGAATGTAAAAGTGCTCCATCTCAACACTTTACATTCTGCCTTTACCCTATAATTCTGTATAATATAAAATATTACAATTTATATTTTTTCTGTTGTACATTCCATCCACCGACAGTTAACGAGAACTCGCCTTCTGTAACTTTATCCACAGACGTATCGATAAGTACCTGTTTTGTTTCACCTGGCAACAACGAGAAGAAATTATCCGTATAGAATGAAGGGCGAACAGGCTTGCCCGCTTTATCCAGAAACTGAAGTTGTGTAAAGAATGCAATCCGGGAAGAAGTATTCTTCAACGAGACTTCGATATAATACCGTCCATCCACCTTCTTCGTTTTGTACTTAGTCTGAAGTCGGGCTGCTGGCATATCATTCAAAGACTCAAAACCGGAAGACGTTGGCCCTGTCAATGTTTCCTTTCCTTCATAGGCCGCATTAGAACGCCAATAGAACGTAGATGCTATTTCTTTCCCCTTTTCATCCGACAAGCCAAGCCGGATAAAATGTACAGGTGTTATACCCGAAGGAAAATCAATTTTAAACAGGTCATTCAGCACCTCATCTTCACCGATATCAATCCGCTGAGAATAGGAAAAGACCTTCTTACTGTTCAAATCATATACATCAGCCTTGACCTTGTAATTTTTAAAAGACTGATAATAATCATTGCACACCGAAACCGTATTCTTCAGATAATCGAACTGCGCATGTAACGGTTCCAATGCATTCTGAGTATGATATAGTGAAGCCGTCGGCTCCAACGACCAATCCCACATACGGCACATACCTGGCGTACCGGACAATTATGATACCAGAATAACAACCCTGAACAATAGCGATCTCCATAGTCCAGCTTATTATAATTCCAAACTTCCCAAATTGTCTTTGAATTCATTGCTCCCACCAACTGGCCTTTTTTAGCAAACTCTTCTATCGACTGCGAAGATCCGTAATTATTGACAAGATCCTTATACATGGTGGACATTAAATGGAAGCCTCCTCCATCGTGGTAATCCCAGACCTCTTTGTTGATCGGCCATAAATCCTTTTCATCCATCACTTCCCGTAGAGTTTCAAGGGTCGGCAATGTTGGCGCCCCATACTCCGGGTTAAAACCATCCACACGGCTTCCACGCGGCGAGGCTGTATTCTCATAATGCTGCATCGGATTCACTTGCTTGTAGGGACTACCATCATGCACACCATCACATTCCGATTGCATCTGATAACCGCGTGTACCATCCAATTTCATAATCAGATCCTTTGCGCCTGCCACTTCCGTACTTTCATTAGAAGAAACATAATAAGCCAAGGAAGGATGATTCCGCAAACGTTTTACCGTCGATTCCACATTTGCCAAATAAAGAGCCTGGTCGTGCGGATGCTTCGTATCACCAGTCAGCCAAAATTCCTGCCAGACCAGCAGCCCCATTTCGTCACACAATTGGAAGAAATAGTCGGATTCAGCAATACCGCCTCCCCACATACGTACCAAATTAACGCCGGATTGTTTGGTATAGCGTAATTCTGCATAAGTACGCTCATCCGAATGCCGTAACATTCCTTCCGGTATCCAGTTTGTTCCCCGGATAAAGATCTTCTTACCGTTGACATAAAACTGACGGGATTTGTCTGGTGTATTCTGATCCGATGTAATCTCGCGAATACCAAAACGAGTCTTCAACGAATCCGAAACTTGCCCCTTAACTGAAACTGTCATCTTCAATTCATACAATTCCGGTTTACCTTTAAACAACGGCCACCACAACCGGGGATTATTAATTTTCAACTGCGGAAATTCTTCCGGGGTAAAGACTATTTCACGAGTTTCTCCACGGAAAAGATTTATCTCTTTTGAAAAACGAATGTTTTCACCTGTAATCTCACCCGCTACAACACATTTGACCGAACCTGTCGTCGGATTGGTAACCTCAACAGAGACAGTCTCCTCAGCTTTATCATATCCCGGCTTGGCAAGCTCAGAACGAATAAACGGATTGCGGATCACAGCTTTGTCGGTTGCATACAACGATATACTCTTCCAGATACCGGTATTTCGGTCACGTATGCCGTCCAAGAAAGTAAAGTCCCAACCGACAGACATCAGCATCGTCGTGTTCAACCCGATATTCCCGTCACCACCGTTATGAAATTCTCCAACAGCTCCCCACTGTTTTTGTTTGACAGTTCCAGCATATCGACTGGATAGACTTTCACAGCTAAAGCGTTCGTTTCGCCAATACGAGCAAACTCTGTTATATCCACATAATCCTGAATAAACATACCGGAAATATTACTCAATAAATGACCGTTCACCCAGACTTCCGCCCGATAATTAATCCCGTCCAACTGCAACCAAACGACTTTCCCCTTATAATCAGCAGGAACGACAAAATCGGTACGGAACCAATAAGTATAAAAGTCACGTCCGACCTGAGAGAGATCAGGGATTAGTTTTGATTCAAGCTTATTATTGACTCCATAATAAGGTTCGGGATATACTTTGTTATATACAAGAGAATTAAGTACAGTACCTGGAACAACCGCCGGCATCCAGTCACCTGTCTCATATCCGGCTTCGACACAGCTTCCGCACCAGCTGTAACATCTCCGGCCTTCTTCATTTTCCAAAGGAATGCACCTTGGTGTCCATCTTTTGAATCCAGATAAATCCTATCAGGATTACGATAATAATTCACATCCTGCCCCCATACAAAAGAACAGCCTGCAATACATAAAAATAGAATCAGAACGATTTGTTTCATATTTACAATAGTCAAATTAAAACTTTAAAACAGTATGTACAAATATTTTATCGATATATATCCTCGATCCAAGACATAATATACCCGTCTGCCGATCCTTTTAAACCAGGAAATAACAGACGGGTATCCAACTTACATCAGATCAACTGACCGACTTCTTTCAACCTTTTTCTCAACTGCTGAATATCGACATTGTGAATATCAGGAGATTTGGATTTACAAATCTGACCGGCAGCAACACCAACTGCTTCGCCTGTTACAAGCGACGGTGGCATCACACGCAGACTACCATGAGCATAGGAATCCGTCGAGATACAACGTCCTGCAACCATAACATTTTTCAAACCTGCAGGAGTCAGACAACTAAAGGGGATTCCATGAGATTCTCCTTTCTTATAGCGAGGATACACGTTGCATCCTGTTTATGGACATCAATATAATAACAGTTGCGCCCAATTCCATCTTCGAATTCCTTACGAGCCAGCCAATCTTCTAATGTGAATGTATAATCACACTTTATTCGGCGACTTTCCCGAATTCCCATCAAATTAGCCGTGCTTGCCAAAAAAGAAGCACCAAATGACTTTGGTTCAAACTCAACCAATCCTTCATGCAATTGTCGAGCCAGCTTACGCCCCTTCATCATAGCTTCAGTCAAAGAAGCAGGATCAGTACTATCGACAGTCACATGCCCTGCATTAAACCCTAAGAAACCTGGTCCGATCAACTTGTCATTCATATGCTTATCCTTCACCAACGGGTATTTGGGATTACCATAAATAGAATGAATCGGGCTATTCGTTCGGTTAGTATGAACATTTCCTATTAAAGAAAACTCATAAGGATCGACATTCGACAAGGTAAAACATAGAGTACCTTCTTGTACGGAACCACTTTCATCTCCCATTACAAAATCAGCACCAGCCCAAGCCGCGAGATCACCATCACCCGTACAATCTATAAAAACTTTCGCCTTGTAAGTTGACAATCCGGCTTTATTGGCAACAACTATCGCATCGACAACACCTTTACGTTTCATTTCGACAGCAGCCATTGTTGTAAAAAAGAGAACTGATAACGCCTTCAGTGGTTACCAAATCATCATACACGACTTTCAGATATTCACCATTTATAGGCACCCAATTATCATAATGAATATGAGGAACACCTTTCTTTGATTCGGAAAAAACCCGTTCCGCAATTCCTTTATAAATAATCTTCTCACCATCCGTAAAAGGGCTACCACGCATTC
>ENA-OQCK01000763-OQCK01000763.1-human-gut-metagenome-genome-assembly--contig:-NODE-763-length-15040-cov-6.513311_pt1 | contig 15040 bp, 17 predicted proteins | sample MGYA00242498_ERZ504578 | MGnify/ENA primary metagenome ERZ504578 (study PRJEB26092, sample SAMD00036229) | human gut metagenome | host: Homo sapiens | study: EMG produced TPA metagenomics assembly of... | reverse complement strand
CCCCGTATTATTACCTGAAGCAAAACGATATTATTTACGTGACCCCGAACAAGACGAAGGCTAAGAACTCCGATATCGGTAACAGCACGACCCTTTGGGTAAGCTCACTCTCGATTCTGGTATCTATCGCCGGTTTATTAGTGAACATACTTAAATAATAGTTGACAGGTGACAATTGATAGTTAAAGATTATTGATAAACGGATAAATAATGAACTATATAAAATACGATGGTAGACGAACGAAATAATAACACAGGGATAGAGAACGAGGGACAAGATATCAATTTATATGCTTTGTTCTTCAAGTATATGGTTTATTGGCCATGGTTTGTAGCAAGTGTATTGGTTTGCTGTATAGGAATGTATATTTTCTTGCGTTATCAAACTCCCGTTTATAATATCACTTCTTCCGTATTAATAAAGGAAGATGAAAAGAAAGGTGGTAATGCTGCTGCAAATGGTTTAGCAGCAATTCAGGATTTGGGAATGTTCTCGATGAGCAATAATTTTGATAATGAAGTAGAAATCTTGAAGTCGCGTACCTTGATTAAAAAAGTGGTAAACGATATGAGACTTTATATAAGCTTGGAACAGAAGAATATTTGGGGCTTTAATCCTCCTTTATATAAAAACTCTCCTGTGGATGTCTTTATTACGCCTGAAGAAGCGGAGCGTTTGGTTAGCCCTGTAATTTTGAGTATGCATTATACTAAAGATGGAAAATTAACGGTTGAGGCAGAATATAAAATAGAAAAGAAGGGAGATGCGATATTGTTAAAACAGTCTTTTGAAAGTCTGCCAGCTATCCTACCGACACCGGTCGGTGTGTTCAGTTTTACAAGTTCAGACTCAATACCGGAGTTAGAAGATGGGAAAATTGATTTGGTAGCTCAAATCTATACACCCACGGCTACGGCGAAGGCATATGGAGAAGACTTAAGTGTGACACCTTCTTCCAAAACTACGACAATTGCAGAGATCGCATTAAAAAATACGGTGGAACAACGAGGAACTGATTTCGTGAATCGCCTAGTCGCTTTTTACAATCAAGATGCCAATGACGAGAAGAATGAGGTCGCTCAAAAGACCGCTGAGTTTATAGAGGAACGAATAGCTATCATCAATAATGAGCTGGGAACGACAGAGAATGAGCTGGCCGCTTTCAAGCAACGCTCTGGCTTGACTAATTTGACAAGCGATGCCAGATGGCTTTGCAGGAGAGCTCTCGTTATGAGCAACGGCGTATGGAGAACGCCACGCAAATCAGCTTGGTTCAGTATCTTCGCAATTACATGAATGACCCGGTGAACGAGGACGAAGTGATTCCGGCGAACGTGGGTTTGCAGGATCAAAACCTGACCTCCGTCATCGATCAATATAATACGATGCTAATTGAGCGTAAACGTCTGTTGCGTACCTCTTCGGAAAGCAACCCTGCAGTGATCAACATGAACGCCGGTATTGAGGCGATGCGCCGCAACGTGAAAACTACGGTGAACAGTGTCCTAAAAGGCCTGCAGATTGCGAAGGCCGATATCGATCGCCAGGCGAGCAAGTTCGAGAGCCGCATCAGCGATGCCCCGAGGCAGGAGAAAGAATTCATGACCATTTCCCGTCAGCAGGAGATTAAGGCCACATTATATATCATGTTATTGCAAAAGCGGGAGGAGAATGCCATCACTTGGCAGCCACGGCTAACAACGGACGTATCATAGAAGACCCGCAGGCGGATGAGCATCCTGTGGCTCCGAGGAAGTTCCTTTTTATGCTGGCGGCTCTAATTCTTGGCTTTGCCATTCCGATAGGAACTGTCTACCTGCATGATCTATTGAAATATAAGATCGAGAACCGGGATGACGTGGAGGCGCTAACCAATGTGCCGATTTTGGCGGAATTACCCTTGGTCAAGAAGAAGGGTGAAGGTGCCATCGTGGTACGAGAGAATAAGAACGATATCATGGAGGAGACTTTCCGAGGCTTACGCACCAACTTGCTTTTCATGCTGGGCAAGGATGAGCGTGTAATCATGTTTTCCTCGACCCAGCCCGGTGAGGGAAAGTCGTTCGTGGCAGGTAATACTGCGGTCAGCCTAGCTTTTTGGGAAAGAGGGTGATTGTGGTGGGCATGGACATCCGAAAGCCGGGTTTGAACCGCGTCTTCAATATTTCCCGTAAGATGGAAGGTATAACGAATTACCTAAGCGACCCAGATCATGTCGATCTATTCAGCATGATTCAAAAATCAGATATCAGCGACAACCTTGATATCCTTCCGGGAGGTCAGATACCGCCTAATCCTACGGAGTTGGTCGCTCGTGACGTGCTGGATAAGACCATCGCATTGTTGAAGGATCATTATGATTATATCATCCTGGATACAGCCCCGATCGGAATGGTGACGGATACGGCGATCATCGGTCGCGTGCAGATATGTGCGTATATGTCTGTCGTGCTGACGTGACCCCGAAAACCGGCTTTAGCTACATCAATGTCTTGCAGAGAGAACATAAGTTCTCTAAGTTGGCCACGGTGATCAATGGCCTTGACATGAGTAAGCGTAAGAACAACTATGGCTACGGTTTCGGTAAGAAGTACGGCTATGGGAAGGGCTATGGCTACGGGTATGGCTATAGTTATGGTTTTGAGGCGGTTGATAAGAAGAAATAAAAGAGATAATATGAAAGGAATCGTTTTAGCCGGTGGCTCGGGCACCCGATTGTACCCGATCACCAAGGGAGTGAGCAAGCAGTTGCTCCCTATCTTCGATAAGCCGATGGTGTATTATCCCATCAGCGTATTAATGTTGGCGGGTATCAGGGAGATCTTGATCATATCAACGCCATACGATCTGCCGGGATTCAAGCGACTGCTTGGGGATGGTTCTGATTATGGAGTGCGTTTTGAGTATGCCGAACAACCTTGGCCGAATGGATTGGCGCAGGCATTTACCATTGGCGCCGAATTCATCGGCGATGACAGCGTTTGCTTGGTGCTGGGCGATAATATCTTCCATGGTAATGGATTTATCTCGATGCTGAGAGAGGCGGTATGTACCGTGGAGGAGGAGAGAAAGGCTACGGTATTCGGCTATTGGGTGAGTGATCCAGAGCGTTATGGGGTGGCCGAGTTTGATCAGGTGGGCAACTGCTTGAGCATCGAGGAGAAGCCGACCCAGCCGAAGAGTAACTACGCCGTGGTAGGTCTCTATTTCTATCCGAACAAGGTGGTAGAGGTGGCTCGTAATATCAGGCCCTCCGCTCGTGGCGAGTATGAGATTACCACGGTCAACCAACAATTCTTGGAGGATGGGGAGCTGAAGGTGCAGACTTTAGGCCGTGGTTTCGCATGGCTGGATACCGGTACGCACGATTCCTTGAGCGAGGCATCTACCTATATTGAGGTATTGGAGAAGCGCCAAGGCTTGAAAGTGGCTTGTCTGGAGGGGATCGCATATCGTCAAGGTTGGATAACGGAGGAGCGTATGCGAGAGTTGGCGCAGCCGATGCTGAAGAACCAATATGGCCAGTATTTACTAAAGGTAATAGAGGAATTAAAAGGGACAGGAAAACCAAATTTAGAATAAGAAAAGCAGAATCATGACAAAGCAAAATATTGTAATAACTGGTGGAGCAGGCTTCATTGGCAGTCACGTGGTACGCTTGTTTGTAAACAAATATCCGGAGTATAAGATTATCAATTTAGACAAGTTGACCTATGCAGGAAACTTAGCTAATCTGAAAGATATCGAAAACAAACCGAACTATAAGTTTGTAAAGATGGATATCTGTGACTTTGAGGCGTTCTATAAACTAATGGAGGAGGAACGGATTGACGGTATCATTCATTTGGCGGCAGAGAGCCATGTCGATCGTTCTATTAAGGATCCATTCACTTTCGCTCGAACGAATGTGATGGGAACTTTAGCTTTGTTGCAAGCAGCCAAGTTGTATTGGGAGAGCTTACCTGAAAAGTATGAGGGTAAACGTTTTTATCATATCTCCACAGACGAAGTTTATGGGGCATTGGTAATGAATCACCTTGATGGAATAGAACCTCCGTTTACGACAACAGCGTCCTCCAATAAACATCATTTGGCTTATGGAAATGAATTTTTCTATGAGACGACGAAATACAATCCCCATTCGCCCTATTCGGCAAGTAAGGCGAGCAGTGACCATTTTGTGAGAGCTTATCATGATACCTATGGAATGCCGACCATTGTGACCAATTGTAGTAACAATTATGGCCCGTATCAGTTCCCAGAGAAGTTGATACCGCTTTTTATCAACAATATCCGTTTCCGTAAGCCACTGCCTGTCTATGGTAAGGGTGAAAATGTACGAGACTGGTTATTTGTAGAAGATCATGCACGAGCGATTGATGTTATCTTTCATGAAGGAAAGGTGGCGGAGACCTATAATATCGGTGGTTTTAATGAGTGGAAGAACATTGACATAATAAAGCTTGTGATAAATACAGTGGATCGCCAGCTAGGGCGTAGAGAGGGAGAGGATATGGATCTCATCACCTATGTGACTGATCGATTAGGACACGATGCTCGCTATGCCATCGATTCCACTAAATTACAAAAAGAACTCGGTTGGGAACCGTCCTTGCAATTCGAGGAGGGGATAGAGAAGACTGTGAAATGGTACTTGGACAATCAGGATTGGATGGACAATGTGACTTCTGGTGATTATAAAGTCTATTATGAAAACATGTATAAAGGAAAATAAATAATTGATTATGGATAATAAAATGATTACGGTAACTTCACCGTTACTGCCAAATTTAAATGAATTCAACGAAATATTAAAACAGATTTGGGGGAGTAAATGGATTACTAATAATGGCTCATTCCATAAACAACTGGAAAAAGAGCTTGCTGATTATTTAGGTGTCCCTTACGTAAGTCTTTTCACGAATGGTACGCTTCCTTTACTTATCGCTTTACAGGCTTTGAGAATAACAGGTGAAGTAATTACTACTCCCTATAGTTTTGTCGCTACGACTCATTGTATTTGGTGGAATGGTTGTAAGCCTGTTTTTGTCGATATTGATCCTGCTACAGGAAACCTTGATCCTGATAGGATTGAGGCTGCTATAACTCCTAGGACAACAGCAATTATGCCTGTGCATGTTTATGGAAAACCATGTGAAACTCAACGTATTCAAGAAATCGCAGATCAATATGGTTTAAAGGTGATTTATGATGCGGCTCATGCTTTTGGTGTAGAAGTCAATGGAAAAAGTATTCTTAATGCAGGAGATATGTCTACCCTAAGTTTCATGCGACAAAAGTCTATAATACGATTGAAGGTGGTGCTTTGATTATGCAAGATGAACGGACGAAAAAGCGAATTGACTATTTGAAAAACTTTGGTTTTGCAAATGAAGTAACGGTTGTTGGGGCAGGTATTAATAGTAAAATGGATGAGGTTCGTGCCGCTTATGGATTGCTTAATTTGCGACAAGTAGATAAAGCGATTGAAGCTCGACATCAAGTTGCTATGCGTTATCGGGAAGCATTGAGAAATGTGCCAGGCATTACATTTTTTGATGATATGACAGGTGTAAAACACAATTATTCTTATTTTCCTATATTTGTTGATGCGAAATTATATGGAATGACACGGAATGAATTATATTTTAAAATGCGTGAAGTAAATATCCTTGGGCGTCGATATTTTTATCCGTTGATATCGGAATTTTCAGTATATAAGGGACTCCCTTCTTCTGTTAAAGAAAATTTGCCGAATGCTCATAAGGTGCAGATCGGGTAATTTGTCTACCTATGCACCATGAGATGTCTGAAATTGATATAGATCGTGTTATAGAAATTATCAAGCGATAATTTTTATAGTAATTATTCGAGTTTATATAGAATAAGGAATAGGGATATTGAAAATCAATACCTTAAAACTTTAGGTTGATATATTGTTTCAAAATCAATATGCAAGGCTCATTAAAAGGGAAAACAGTTCATGGCGTAATATGGAGTCTAATAGATAATGTGTCAAGTAGTGGTGTTATCTTCTTTGTAGGCATCATATTGGCCCGTCTTTTGACTCCGGAAGAATATGGAGTTATGGCTATGGTTTCTATATTCATAGCCATATCATTCTATCATTGACAGTGGTTTCTCTAGTGCTTTGATTCGTAAGGTGAAGGTTAAGCCGATTGAATATAATACGGTTTTTTATTTTAACTTACTGATAAGTCTATTACTTTATATTTGTTTATTTTTTATATCTCCTTTCATAGCTTTATTTTTTAGAGAGCCTATTTTATGTGAAGTTATGCGTGTAATAGGCTTAATTTTGATTATCAATGCATTGTCTATTATACCATACACGATTTTTGTTCGAGAAATAAATTTTAAGACACAAACAATTATATCTTTGATAGCGTCTGTTGGGAGTGGTGTCATCGGAGTATGGATGGCTTTTTCTGGACAAGGGGTTTGGAGTTTAGTCGGGCAACAATTGGTCGGCAATGTCTGAACACACTATTCTTATGGTTCTTTTGTCATTGGAAACCTACGGTGAGCTTTTCAATGACAGCATTTAAAGAAATGTTTGGTTTTGGGTCGAAATTGTTATTGTCAGGACTTTTGGATACATCTATAAAGATATTTATTATATTGTTATTGGGCGATGTTTTTCATCTTCTATATTAGGTCAATATACTAGAGCTAAGCAATTTAGTATGGTCTTCTCGACAAATCTGACTACGGTTGTCCAACGGGTAAGTTTTCCTGTACTAAGCAGTATTCAGGATGATTCAATCCGTTTACGTGAGGCGTATAGGAAAGTTATTAAATCAACAATGCTTGTTTCTTTTGCTTGTATGCTAGGACTAGCTGCTATCGCAAAGCCTCTTTTAATTCTTTTGATAAGTGATAAATGGTTACCGGCTGTTTATTTCTTACAAATAGTTTGTTTTTCTAATATGCTCTATCCATTGCATGCAATCAATTTGAATATTCTAAAAGTAAAAGGTCGTTCAGATGTCTTTCTTAAATTGGAGGTGATTAAAAAAGTATTAGCGATTTTCCCTATACTGGTAGGTGTGTATCTAGGCATAGAAATGATGCTTTGGGGCAGTGTCATTATATCTGTAATATCTTATTTTCTAAATGCTTATTATTCAGCAAGTCTAATAAATTATTCCGTGTATGAGCAACTTAAGGACATATTCCCTTCATTTATAGTTTCTCTAGGAGTCGGATTTTTGATGTGGAGTATTTCATTGTTATCCATTTCTTATTATCTCATGCTGATTATCCAGCTTTCAACAGGTTTCATTTTGGCTTATTTGATTTATAATTGGTTGAGACTTGATGAGTTTTTAGAGATAAAAAGTATTGCGAATAACTTTGTAAGAAAATTTTGTAAAAGTAAGTGATGATATGCATAGTAAAGGTTTAAGGTATAGTACGTTCTCTATATATAGTATTCTTTTGGCCATGTGTGCGTCTATGGAATTGTATTTTACATGGAAGCTTCCTATATCTTTTGTTAATATAATGTGTGCCTGTGTTTTACTTCCTTATTTAATGAATCTTCGGAAGTGGGATTTATCAATAGGGGTCTGTCTTTTATCTGTAGTGTGTTGGATCTATAATTTCACTCACAATACAATCGATTTTTCTTTATTTGCCTATTTGAATCTATTAAGTGTGATTTTTATAACAATCACTTTTTTTTGTATCTACAACCTCTTTTAAGATCAATTTATATCATACGTTTGATTTCTTTATAAAAGTTATTTGTTGCATATCCCTTTTGGGATGGCTGTTATATTTGGTAGGAATAAATTTGCCTCATTATCGCTCAGAGACTAGTGATTTTTACATTCATGATGTTTATTATTTCTTTGTTATGGGAGCTGATAATATGTTTGAAATTCTTCCTCGATTTTGTGGAATGTTTTTGGAGCCAGGGCATGTTGGTAGTACTAGTTGCTTGTTGTTGTATATTAATAAGTTTAACTTTAAGAATAAATCCAATTACATTTATCTTTTATCTATTATATTCTCGCTTTCTTTAGCGGCCTACTGTCTTTTTTTTATAGGTTTATGTTTATATTTTTATTTGAGAGGTAAAGATTTATTTAAATATTTGTTAATCCTTGCTGTATTTGCGGGTGTATTTACATATATAGGTTTGGATTATAATCGAGGAAATAATGTGATTAATGAAAAAATTCTAAGCCGACTGATTATTACAGATGGAGAGTTATCAGGAGATAATAGAACATCTATGGTTTTTGATAAATATTATGATAATTGGCTTAAACATGGGGATATATTTAATGGATATGGTAGAAAGGCTTATGGTGATGGTAATGCAACATCTAATATTTTACATGGATGTGCAAGTTTTAAAAGATTTTTCTTTATCAATGGCATAATAGGAACGGTATTGATTTGTTTGTTGTATTTATGCTTATATCTTCGATATCGATCTAAACAAGGGTTTGGCTTTTTTCTGGTAGTGATCATCTGCAATATGATACGTGATTATCCATATAGGTTAATGTGGATGTTTTTATTTGTTTTAGGTATAACAGTTCTATATACTTCAAATAAGGTTGGATATATAGAGAGTTTAAATGATAAGTAATTGTTGTATTAATGAGGCCCTATTTTATTTGTTATATATCAGTGTTTTTGTTGGTGAAACTATGTTTTATTTGTGATATTTACGCTCAGGAAACATCGATTTTTGTAAGTACTTACTTGAATGAACGTAACGAGCTAATTATTGATCGTCTGCCAAAAAAATACTCAAAACTTGTCGTGGATAAGACTTGTGATTTAGCAGGTAAATGTTTACGATTACCCGCTAGTGCGGAATTATGTATAGAGCAAAATGGATTAATAGATAATGGCATAATACAAGGAAGAGGAAATAGTCTTTCTGTTTTAAATATAGATAAACCTGTTATAGGATGTAAATTACGCATTTTGGGTGAATGGAAGAATCAAGTTGTATTTGATAGTTGGTTTTGCTTTGATAAATCTCCAAGTTTTGTGTCAAATGATATTATTAAAAATATTTTATCATTGACGGATGGAGAACATTTCTGTCATATTTATTTTCAGGCAGATAGAACTTACTATTTTGAGTTACCTTATAAAGGGGAAACCAATTTTGGGGATAAGGTTTCATTTACGATGTCTGGTAATAAGAAGAAACGGAAATGGTCTGATCTAAATAAAAATGAATATTCTTTTCTGAGAATATTTACAATTCCTTCCAACACTCATTTGACAATAGATAACCGTTTTCAGATGCTTCCGACGAATCAAGGTGTTTATTATATCTTTTGGGAATATGGAAAACAGAATATTACAATTGATGGTAAGGGGTGTATTGCGGGTGATGCTAAAAATCATATCTATAATTCTCCTATAGTTAAGGGATCTAAGTATTATGGAGAATGGGGGTATATTTTTTGTTGTCAAGCTTGTTCTAATTTTAAATTTTCGGGTATAACATTGGAATATGCTTTCGGAGATTGTATTTCGTATACGGCAGACTATTCAAATGAAAATATTCGTAACCGGGTAGCAAATGATTTGTTGATAGATAATTTGAAAATAAGGTATGCACGTAGGAATGGAGTGACAGTTGCGGCCACCAATGTTATTGTTCAAAATACGTTTTTTGAAGGATGTGGAACTAACTCTATCCATGGAACAGCCCCTAAGTCTGCAATCGATTTTGAACCCGATGAAATACGCCAATTTCCAGAAATAGGAAATGTAAATGTTCAAATGAGATATTGTCGTTTCATCAATAACATACATGATGTTTCGTCTACTTTTAACAATTTGTATGATTATGGAAAGATTGTGACCCGAATTTCAAATTGCATATTTACAGCACCAATCCGACTGAATACAACGAATTGGATTGAATTTTCCAATTGTGTGATTCCTGATATAACAAATTACCAAAATAAGATTGCAAATCATTGTCCAGTTAGGCAAGTACTGTTTAAGCAGTGTCATATAAAAAAAATGCCTCGCATATTATTTTTACGGGATTGGTATAACAATTTTGAAGATTGCCAAATTGACAAAATTTATGAATGACTAACTTGAAGAAAATAAATTCTAAAATCTACTTATAGTATGAACTTACATCTTTGTCTAGATGGCAATTTTATTCAGCAAGCCATCGATGCATTTGAACGGTTTTATCCAAAAGATAACCTTTTCATAATGTTCAATACTTCAAAAAAAGGAAAATATAGAGATGATGTTTTTCTCTACCGTTATGAGCTGGATGATCCTGATATCCTAATGAAAATTCAACATATATGTTGTGAGTATAAAATAAAACATGTTGTTATTCATGCTTTAGTGTTTCAGTATTATCCTATATTAATACAGCTGAAAGAAAAAAAACTATATGATGGACAAGTGTTTTGGATTTTTTGGGGGTATGAACTTTATAATGCTTTAGGGGAAATAGGTGCGTATAAACTGATTGATAATATGTCGCCATTTTCTTGGTTGACTTATATTGTTCCGACTCCATTAAGTCGAATTGTAAAGAAGGTATTAGGAAAGAATTTGCGGTCAGAATATTTGAAAAAATCACTCCCGTATATAGATTATTTCTGTACATGGTTTTCTTATGATTTTGAATTGCTGAATAAATATTTTGATTCTAATTTGAAATTTAAGTATTTTAAGTATTTATCCCCATATAAAGATACTGTTAAAAACGATAAAATATTTCTTTGTTCTAAGAAAAAGGATTTGATTATGGTTAATCATCAAGCTTCATTGACAGGAAATCATATTACATTGTTTCATAAATTGAAATCCTTAAAAGGTATAGATTATTTTACGATTTGTACTCCATTATCCTATGGATCAAAATATATTAGGAAAAATGTATTAAGGCAAGGTAAACGTGATTTTGGCTTAAAATATGTTCCTCTTTTAAAATTGTTTCCAGTAGATGAATACAATAAGTTTTTAGATTCAATACCAGTAGCAATATTTGGTGCGCTTCGTCAGGAAGCTGCAGGAAATATTATGAGATTGTTGAAAAGTGGTACAAAAGTATTTCTTCGGGATGGAAATCCATTATTATCTTATTATCGGGAAAAAGGATTTATTGTATTTTCTTTTGAAAGAGATTTGAATAGTATTGAAGATCTTCAGCCTTTATCACAGGAGCAGCAATTGCGTAACATGAAGATGGCTATAGATACACGGATTTTCTATGAGGATTATATGCCGACTTTTTTTTGATTGATTGGATTTAATGTCTTGTTAATTATTGTGTTGATATGAAACAGTTAGTTATTGTTGGAGCTGGAGGGATGGGACGGACTTTCTATTCTAACGCTTTGGAGAGTGTAGGATATGGTAATGAATTTGTCATTAAAGGTTTTATTAATGATTATCCATCATTGGGTAATTTCAAAATTATCCAGCTATTATTGGGACAATTGAAGATTATGAACCGATGGAAGATGATGTTTTTATATGTTCTATAGGTGATAAATTAAGGAAGAATTGTATTGAGAAAATTCGAGCAAAAGGAGGAAAGTTTATAAATTTAATTCATCAAACTGCTCGTCTTTATACTAATGTGGAAATTGGTGTAGGTAATTTTATAGGAGCTTATACCGTAATAGGAAATGATGCTAAAATTGGTGACTTCAATATGATTCAATCTTATACGGTTATCGGGCATGATGACATAATAGGAGATTGGAATCGTATTGATACACATGTAACTTGTGTTGGTGGTATTGTAATAGAAAATCATGTTAATATCCATACGGCAGCTGTTATTGGTCATCATGTTGTAGTCGAGTCTGAGGCAAATGTAGGTGCATGTAGTTTTGTTATTCGACGAGTGAAGTCTGGAACTACAGTTTTTGGTAATCCCGCAAGAAAATTGATTTAAGTAACAATAATATTCAGTATTAATTTTACAGCAATGGAAATACAAGAGTTTATTCAGAATTTTGCGGATCAGTTTGATGATACTGACGCTAGTGTTTTTACTCCGCAGACTATTTTTCATGATTTGGAGGAGTATTCATCGATTGTCGCTCTTTCTATTATTGCGATGGTGGATGAGGAGTATGGGGTGACGTTGAAAGGGGCGGAGATGAGTGCCGCTGTTACGATTCAAGATTTGTTTAATATGGTCCAAGCTAAGTTGTCTTGATGGTTGGGTATAATCCTTTTTCTCTTCAAGGAAAAACGATCTTAGTTACCGGTGCCTCTTCTGGTATCGGAAGGGCGACTGCAATCGAGTGCTCGTACTTGGGGGCGAAATTGTTTGTAACCGCCCGGAATGAAGAACGGTTGCGTGAGACTTTTGATGCTCTGGAGGGGGATGGCCATGCGATGGTCATTGCGGATGTGGCCAAGAGCGAGGAGATGGATTCGTTGGTTGGATCCGTATCTGCGCTGGATGGTTTTGTTTGTAATGCAGGCATTACCAAGCGAAGACCGATTCATTTCATTAAAGAAGATGAGTTGCGTGAGGTGTTCGAGATTAATACGATCTCGAGTATTTTGCTGACGAAAGCGTTGGCCAAGGCGAAGAAATTTAATAAAGGAGCCTCGATCGTGTTTACCTCTTCTAAGGCTGCGAGAATCGTGACTCCCGGTAATTCTATGTATGCGGCTTCTAAAGCGGCTATAGAGTCCTTCGCACGTTCTTGCGCTTTGGAGTTTGCGGCTAAAGGGATTCGTTCGAATGCGATATTGCCGGGGATGGTGGAGACGCCTCTTGTTTTGAACGGTACGCTTTCGGAAGAGGACCTGGAGCGGGATAAGGCCAAGTATTTATTGAAAAGATATGGTAGGCCGGAAGAGATTGCTTGGGCTATTATCTATCTTTTGTCTGACGCAAGCGCTTGGGTAACATCTACATCTGTTGAGATTTCAGGATAAGGCAATTGTCTATCAAATTGTTAAGGTATGAGATTATTAGAAAATAAAGTTGCATTGATAACCGGTGCGGGTCGTGGTATAGGCAGGGTTATCGCCGAGCGGTTCGTTCAGGATGGCGCTACCGTTTATGTCAACGATCTGCAAGAAGGGGATATGCAGGTCTGGGCGGATGAATACGCCTCAAGGAATGGGGGTAAAGTCGTGCCTGTTTGTTTCGATGTGACGGATACCGCCGCTTTAAAGGCTGGCTTGATGTCTATATATAAGGCTGAGGGGCGCATTGATTGTATTGTTAATAATGCCGCTATCATAGCGAATCAGAAATTGGGTATGGTGACGAAGCCTTTGCTGGAGAAAATGTATTCGGTCAATGTTTTTGCCGTAATCGATATGCTCCAGATTGCGTCACGCTTGATGGCTCGTAATGGAGGGGGGTGCTTTGTGAATATCGCTTCTATAACGGGAGTCGTGGGAAGTCCCGGACAGGTGGCTTACAGCTCTACGAAAGGTGCTGTCATCGCTCTGACGAAATCTGCGGCAAAGGAACTCTCACCTATGAATATCCGGGTAAATGCTGTGGCTCCCGGTATTATTGCGACTGAACGCTTCAAGGAGTTGTATGAGTGCGATGGGGATAAAATAGATGGGCGTATCTCTCGTATAGCGTTAGGGCGGCTAGGTACTCCACTGGATGTGGCTGATGCCGTCTCTTTCTTGGCTTCTGATCGTGCGAGTTATATATCCGGGCATATTTTAGGTGTGGATGGTTGTGCGTCGATTTAATGTTGTTGCGTATGTTTTTGAATTTAGATAGGAAAGATCCGAGTGCTTTAGCGATCGTTGATGATAGCGGAGAACGATTAACCTATGGCGATTTATGTGATAAGGCGAAAGAGTTTTCGGAGGTGCTTCCTTATCGGACGCTTATTTTTATTCTTGCTGAGAATTGCAATGGATCGCTTTTAGGATATACTTCTGCGTTAAGTAATGGTATTGTTCCGCTTATTATTAGCAGTCATACCGAGCAATCATTGTTTGATGCCCTTTATGAGAGATATCAGCCGGAATTTCTTTGGCTTCCGACGGCGAAGATAGTGGATTATAATTTGCGGGAGGTTATTTATTCGACTTCCGGCTATTCGCTTACTAGAACAGGGTTTGTGACTCCTGCTTTGTATGAGGACCTTTCATTACTATTGCCTACGTCGGGCAGTACGGGAAGCCCTAAACTTGTCCGTCATAGTTATCGTAATATCGAGGCTAATGCGGAAAATGTCATGAATTTGTTTGGCTTGACATCCTCAGAACGGGCGATGGCGGTACTTCCTATGCACTATACGATGGGACTTTCGGTCATAGCGAGTCACTTATATGCGGGGGCAACCGTGCTATTATGCGGCAAGTCATTGCTTGACCCTGGTTTCTGGAAAATGTTGAAAGACGGGGCTACCAGTTTTACGGGAGTACCTTATAGCTTTGAATTGCTTTCCAAATTGCGTTTCTTCCGTATGGATCTGCCAGATCTTAAGATCGTGACTCAGGGAGGTGGTAAATTAACAGAAGAGATGTGGATGCAATTGGCAACTTATGCGAAGGATAAGGGTAAAAAGTTTATTGCTACCTATGGTCAGAGTGAGTGTACGGCGCGTATGGCTTATCTTCCAGCTGAATTAGCCTCTGCCAAAATCTGTAGTATTGGTATGGCTGAGCCTGGTGGACAGCTCTCTATCATCGACAATGACGGCAATGAGACCTTTGATGGGGAAGCTGTCGGAGAGATGGTGTATCGTGGGGAGAATGTTACGTTAGGTTACGCTACTTGCAAAGAGGATTTATTGAAAGGTGATGAGAATCATGGGGTCATGCACACTGGCGATTTAGTAAGGAGAGATATGGATGGCTGTTATTTTATCGTAGGCCGCTTGAAGCGTTTCCTGAAGATTTTCGGATTGCGTATAGGGTTGATGAGGTAGAGAACTTGATTCGGAGCAATTTCGACACGGACTGTTATTGTAGTGGCGATGACGAGCATTTGCTGATTAAGTTGACCAATGCGAATATTGCCAGTCGGGTACCTTCTTTTATAGAGGAAAAGAC
>ENA-OQCK01000762-OQCK01000762.1-human-gut-metagenome-genome-assembly--contig:-NODE-762-length-15045-cov-1.922040_pt1 | contig 15045 bp, 24 predicted proteins | sample MGYA00242498_ERZ504578 | MGnify/ENA primary metagenome ERZ504578 (study PRJEB26092, sample SAMD00036229) | human gut metagenome | host: Homo sapiens | study: EMG produced TPA metagenomics assembly of... | reverse complement strand
ATTTCTATAGTTAATACATCGCAAGGGGATATATCTTCTTGCGTGTAAAATTTCATATATCTTATTCAAGATAATTACCCTATTGGATAAAGGAAATTTCAAAATTTCCACTATAATACATTATCCCGATGATCATGGGTGAAATCAAACGCTATCTGCGCGATAATCAGGTGATCCGGGTATCCCGCCATTTAAAGGATCTGGCGTATCGGGCCTTCAAGCTGAAGGAGGAGTATGTACATAAGCATCAAAAGGAGCCAAGTGTTTCCTGGCTTGCCCAGCAGCTGGAGGTTAAGGAAAAGGATATCGTGGATGCACTGGATTCCACACAGAGTGTGCTTTCCATCTTTGAACCGGTATACAATTCGGACGGAGATGAGCTGTTTTTGCTGGATCAGATCAAGGATGACAAGGATGAAATCGAGCATCTGAACAATTTGATGGCGTTAAAGCGCAGTCTGACACGCTTAAAGGGGAAGGAGCTGGATATCATACAGAAACGCTATTATCAGGATATGACGCAGACAGAGATTGCCGGAGAGCTGGGCATCTCGCAGGCACAGGTGTCACGTCTGGAAAAAAACGCCATTGCGGTTTTGAAAAAAGAATTTGATTCCTAGGCAACACCTGCGGTGAAGGCATATACTGAAACAGGTGATAGAATTGAAATATACGGATATTTGCGGAAGACAGGTCATCAATGTGATGGATGGCAGTATGATCGGACTCGTCAATGATGTGGAATTTGATCCATGCACGTATGTGATTCATTCCATATTTGTCCATCCCACGCAGTCCTTTGTGAAAAAGCTGTTTCCCTGGTTCTTCCCGTGTGATGAAATCGAGATTCCCACGCAGGAAATCGAAAATATCGCGGGTGATGTTATTCTTGTGAAATTTCGATGCTGAAGTTTTTTTACAAAAGGAGGGCTTTTGAAACAGTTTGCGGCACTTGTATAAATTTCATGAAAAATCCCTTTTTATAAAGGGATTTTTGTGCTAGAATATACATAATGTATAGGAGGGACGCGTAAATGAGCATCAGTCAGAAATTCAAAGAATTTATAGCGCCAATGGATGAAGATGACGTTTTAGAAGTAGAACAGGAAGAGGATACTCCTTCTATTTCCGAATATGAAAGACCGAAATCAAAAGTAAATCACTTGCCAACCGATACGAAAATGGTTCTGTTTGAGCCTCGTTCCTTTGATGAGTCCGAAGAAATCGCAAAACGCCTGAAGGAAAACAAGGCGGCTGTTGTCAATCTGCACAAGCTGCAGCGTGACTATGCGCAGCGTACCATTGATTTTTTAACCGGTGTAATCTTCGCTCTGGATGGAAGCATTCAGAAAATCGGGCATAATGTGATTCTGTGTACGCCGCGCAGCGTGGCGGTACATGGGGAAATCAGCCTTGACGCAAGCGAGGAAGACTAACCATTGTCTGTCGCAATAGAGCATTATCGGGGTAACGAGGAATTCGTCCGGCGCCTGCAGGATCAGATTGATCGCATGGAACGCTGGAACCGGGTTGTTGTTACACCCTTTTTTTCGCCTGATCAGATACAGATAGCCGAACGCTTTTGCGGACATCGGATTTTGTATCGCAAAGAGGGCGGCTATGTGCAGGCCGAACGCTGCCGGCTTGCCTTTCTGCCCTGGGAGGAAGAGGTACAGATTCCTGTGCTTCATCTAAAGGCGAAAATTTCTTACAGCTTTGGAAAGCTGGCACACCGTGATGTGCTCGGGGCGTTGATGAATCTGGGGATTGAGCGGGATAAAACCGGGGATCTTATCGTTGAACAGGATGCGGTGCATATGTTTGTGGATCCGGATATCGGCAATTATCTGATTGCCAATCTGACGCAAATCAAACGCTGTGCCGTCCATCTGGAGCCGAGTGAGGAGTCTGTCAGCTATGAACCGGATATTGCCTACAAATCACTGATAGTATCCTCTCTTCGACTGGATACGCTGGTCGCTGCGCTCGCCAGACTCAGCAGGGCAAAGGCTGCAGATCTCATACGGAGCAAACAGGTAAAAGTTGATCATGTAATACTTGAACAAACGTCCTATTTGTGCGATAATACTTGTGTTATTTCCATTCGCGGACATGGAAGATTCCAGCTGAAAGAGGTTGTGAAGGAAACAAAAAAGGGAAATCTTGTCATTGAGGTTGGCATGTATCAGTGAATAGGAGAGGGATTATGGACAGATACGCATTTGATACAATGAAAAATGGATATAATCGCTATCAGGTGGAGGATTACATTCAGACACAGAAGCTGCAGATGGAAAGCCTTCAGAAAAAACTGGAAAAAGCCAACTTACTGAAAGAAGAACTAACCAGAGAATATCAGGAGCTGGAAACACGCTACCGGGATGTCAGTGAGAATCTCGAGGTCAAGGAAAAAGCTGCGGACGAAATGACACGCATGGCGATGAAGGAAGCAATATGATCGTCGATACGGCACACCGCAATGCCGATGCCATTGTAAAGGAATCCTTAATGATGGCGCGTGGAATTTTGATGGAGGTGGCCCGCCTTGGAGATGAGGCGAACGATCTGAAGGGCAGTATGCGTAAGGAACTGCAGAAAATCACGCAGGCACTGGATGATTTTGAAACCCCTGAAATACCGGATCTTGATTTATTGAAAAAAGAAATATAAATGCTGAGATAAAGACATGCTTCTATATGTGGACTTGAAGAGAGCTGACGGTTGGTGAGAGTCGGCAGGAAGGATATAGAAGATATCACTTTGGAGCAGATTTCCTGAAAGCAGTAGGGAAATACGATACGCTTGTCGTTATAAGCTGAGGGCACATGAGCTTCATGTGAACTAAGGTGGTACCGCGTTACAAGACGTCCTTAGATAGAAGGCGTCTTTTTTCATAAAAGGAGGAAATGATATGGAATACAAGGATACACTGTTAATGCCGAAGACAAGGTTTGAAATGCGTGGAAAATTACCGACAAAGGAGCCAAACTTTCAGAAGCGCTGGAAGGAAAGCGAAATCTATGAAAAAATGCTGGAGAACCGTGAGGGCTGTGAAGCGTTTGTTTTGCATGACGGGCCACCGTATGCGAACGGGGATATCCATCTGGGACATGCCTGAATAAGATTTTGAAGGATGTCATCATCCGTAACCGCTATATGGCCGGTTACAAGGTGCCGTATGTGCCGGGCTGGGATACGCATGGTCTGCCGATTGAAACTGCAATTCAGAAGCTGGGACATAACCGCAAGGAGATGGAATTATCCGATTTCCGCAAGCTGTGCTATGACTATGCTCTGGAACAGGTGGACCGTCAGAAAAAGGGATTTTTATCACTGGGTGTTGTCGGCGATTACGATCATCCGTATATCACACTGACCAAGGATTTTGAAGCACATCAGATTGAAATTTTTGCCTCCATGGCGATGGACGGTCTGATTTATAAGGGATTGAAGCCGGTTTACTGGAGTCCTTCCAGTGAAACCGCACTGGCGGAAGCGGAAATTGAATACAAGAATATCAAAAGTCCGACGATTTTCGTGAAATTTGCGGTGAAGGATGGCAAGGGCGTTCTGGACAGCGATACTTCCTTTGTCATCTGGACAACGACACCATGGACCATTCCTGCCAATCTGGGAATCTGTCTGAATAAGGACTACACCTATGCGCTTGTGGAAAGCGAAAAGGGCAAGCTGATCGTTCTGGAAGAGCTGGTGGATGCGTTGTGGGAGAAGTTTGGTCTGGAAACAAAGAAGAAGCTGGCAACCTATAAGGGAAGCGAGCTGGAAATGATCACCTGTCAGCACCCGCTGTATGATCGCGAATCCCTGGTAATTCTGGGGGATCATGTAACGGCAGATGCAGGTACCGGCTGTGTACATACGGCACCGGGCTTGGTGCCGATGACTTCTTCATCGGACAGAAATACGGTCTGCCTGCGTATTGCAATGTGGATGAGCACGGCTGCATGATGGAGGATGCCGGTGACTGGCTGAAGGGACAGTATGTCGATGATGCGAACAAGACGGTAACACAGAGACTGGATGCAATGGGCGCATTGTTAAAGCTGGAGTTCATTACGCACTCCTATCCGCATGACTGGAGAACAAAGAAGCGATTATCTTCCGTGCAACAACGCAGTGGTTTGCGTCCATTGATAAGATTCGTGAAAAGCTGCTGACAGAGATTGCGAATGTTGACTGGATTCCGAAGTGGGGACAGCAGCGCATGCACAATATGATTGCCGATCGCGGTGACTGGTGTATTTCCCGTCAGCGTGCATGGGGTGTTCCGATTCCGATTTTCTATGCGGAGGATGATACGCCGATTATGGATGAGGCTGTATTTGCCCATGTGGCAGAGCTGTTCCGTGAGCATGGCAGCAATATCTGGTTTGAAAAGGAAGCGAAGGAGCTGTTGCCGCAGGGCTATACACATACAGGCTCCCCAAATGGAGAATTCCGCAAGGAAACCGATACGATGGATGTATGGTTTGACTCCGGAAGCTCTCATACCGGTGCCATGATGGAACGCGGACTGGGCTATCCTGCCGATCTGTATTTCGAGGGCAGCGATCAGTATCGCGGATGGTTCAATTCCTCCTTGATCATCGGTACAGCTGTACATGGACACTCTCCTTACAAGCAGGTACTGAGCCACGGCTTCGTTATGGATGGCAAGGGTGTGAAAATGAGCAAATCACAGTGGAATGCGGTAGCACCGGGAGAAATCACGAAAAAATACGGTGCGGATATCCTGCGTCTGTGGGCGACAAGTGTCGATTATCAGGCGGACTGCAGTATGTCGGATGAGATTTTGAAGCAGATCAGTGAGCAGTACCGCAAGGTGCGCAATACGTTCCGCTTCATGCTTGCCAATGTCAATCCGGAAGAGGATTTCACAAAAGAGGATCTTGTGGATATCAACGAGCTGCCGGAGCTGGACAAATATATTCTGGTCCTGTTGAATGAAGTGAATGAAAAAGCAATAAAGGCATATAAGGAATACCGTTTTGCGGATATCACCAATATGCTGAGCAATCTGATGACGAACGAGCTGTCTGCCTATTACATGGATTATACAAAGGATATCCTGTATATTGAGAAAAAGGATGCGCCTAGACGTCGTCAGGTACAGACGGTGCTGTGGCATGCGGTCAATACGCTGGTTCGCCTGTGGGCACCCATCCTCGTGCACACCTGTGAGGAGGTCAACGACTTCTTCCATACCGAAGCAGAAAGTATCCATCTGGGAAGCTTTGCACAGGCACTGGATGTACAGGGTGCTGATACAATCAAAGCGGATATGGAACGCATGATGCAATTCGCCAGGATATTTTCAAGGCCCTGGAGGAAGCACGTGCGGAAAAGGTGATTGGTAAGTCTCTGGAAGCACATGTGATGATCAATGTGAGCGATGAAGACCGTGCACTGATTGAGAAGCTGTGCGGAAATCATTTCAACCAGTGGCTGATCGTTTCCAAGGTCAGCTTCTCCGTGGATGAATTGAAGCAGTATGAAGTGTGTCAGGTAGAAGTTGAGAAGTGTGAAGGCAAGGTTTGTCCAAGATGCTGGAATATTACGGATTCCCATGCGGAGGATGGCCTTTGTGAGCGCTGTGCAGAGGTGCTGAAATAGCTTACGACGTAAGTTTGGATAATTATGGAATGTTGACGACAGATGAACAGCAGTTTGTCTGTCATTTTCATGCTTTTATAAAAAAGTTGCTGTTTTCTATGGAAAAGACATAAGAAATACAGTAAAATAACGGGGTGATTAAACAAAGGGAAGCCATACATGTATCGTACGGTGATTCTGATATAAGGAGAGCATTATGGAAATAACATCACTGACCAATGCAAAGGTAAAACAATGGGCAAAATTAAAGGAAAAGAAATATCGGGAAAAGGATCAGCGATTTCTGGTAGAAGGGGAACATCTGATTGAAGAAGCTGCGAGAGCCGGCTTGGTCGAGGCTGTACTTGTGGGGATTGGAAAAGCACATACATTTGTGGAATATCCGGTGTATGAGGTCACAAAGGACATTCTGCGGAAGCTGGAAAGCAGTGTATCCGGAACCTGGATTATGGCTGTATGCCGTATGCCGCAATACCATGATGCAGAATTTGGTAAACGGGTTATCGTACTGGATGATGTGCAGGATCCGGGGAATGTCGGAACCATTATTCGAACTGCCGTATCCTTTGGATATGATGCAGTCCTGCTATCTGCACACAGCTGTGATGTATACAATGAAAAGGTGATACGTTCCACACAGGGAGCCTTGTTTCACATTCCGGTGATTCGAGGTGATGTGCAGGCTATGCTGATGAGTTTGAAGCAGAAGGGTAACAGAATTCTTGCGACTTCTCTGCACAATGCTCGGCACTTCGTGAAATTGCAGTGCCTGATGCGTTTGCACTTGTGTTTGGCAATGAAGGAAAGGGTGTCAGCGAGGAGGTTCTGCGGTTGGCGGATACTCATGTGTTTATCGAGATGCATACCTTTGAATCCTTGAATGTTGCTGTTGCGGCAGGAATCTGCATGTATGCGTTTAAAAAATGAGGAACGCAGCTAAAATAATCGTTTTGGAATCGGAAGAGGTGTATGGTAATTATCACATCAGTATCACACGAAGTTTTAGTTTGAATGCTTATAGCTGAAAAATAATATAAAAATATGACAAAAAAAAACTTTCCCTGTTTCTTCTATTAATATAAACGTTAAGATTTTGGCAATGCAGAAGGGCTTTTGTGGAAATTTGGCTGACTTTTCATACCTTAAATGTCTATGAACCTGAACTATTATGGAATGGGGGATTAGCATAATTCACAGGTGAGAATGGAGTTTTCTGCATATCCTGCATAGAAAACAGCTGATTATGAAAATTACCTGTTTCATAAAGTATAACTTGTGAAGCATTGCCTGCTGAAAAAAGGAGAAGAGAAAAATGAATGTTAAGAAATTGAAGAAGAACAAGAAGGGATTTACGCTGGTTGAGATCATCGTGGTTTTGGTAATCATCGGTATCCTGATGGCGCTGGCAGTACCGGCTGTTATGAAGTATATCAATGAGGCAGCAGATACAAAAGTGCAATCTCAGGTAAGAGCAGGTTATGTTGCAGCTCAGTCTTATGCGACAAGCCAGATTGGTGAAAATCCAGGTATTTCAAATGATGATTTGACAACAAAAGTTAATAATGCTGATGCCATTAATGGTGAATTAGGTCTTTCTAAAACCGGTGAAGGCGACGATGCTAAATATCCGGAAGGTGCTGTTAAATCGATTACATGTACGCTGACAGAAAAGAAGATAGATAAGTGTGAGATTCAAGTTGAAGGGTCTAATGATACGTACACTGCTACGCAAACAAAAATTGAAAAAGCTACAAAATAATCAAGTAGAATATAAAGCCTCTTCCAAGAGGCTTTATATTTACACTTTTAATTAAAGAAGGATGGTGAATAAATGGACGCTTTACTATTACTGCTATATCTATATGCATTCCTTATTGGAATTTGTATCACCAGTTTTTTGAACGTGGTAATATGGAGACTTCCTCAGGCTTATCCTTTGTAAAGGGGAGATCCTATTGCCCTTCATGTCATCATAAGCTGCAGTGGTATGATTTATTCCCGGTGTTCAGCTATCTGTTTCTAAAAGGGAAATGCCGATACTGTGGTAATAAGATTTCAGCTCGTGAAACGGTACTGGAGTTTCTTGGAGGCTGTATCGGGATGTTTTGCTTTTATACCTATGGGTTTTCCTGGGATACTGTTCTTGTGTTTGCAGTATTCATGATTCTTTTCACAATTACCATGATTGATTTTGATACTATGACAATACCAAATGGTTTAATTATATCTTTAATTGTTCCTGTTGGCATTTTCACAGTATTGCATCCGGAAACAGCGTTAATGACAAGAGCTATCGGCTTTTTCATTGTCAGTCTTCCGATGTATCTGTTGACGCTTCTGATTCCGGACTGCTTTGGCGGCGGGGATATCAAGCTGATTGCTGTAGCCGGTTTTCTGCTGGGATGGAAGCTGACACTCCTTGCGTTTTTTATCTCCGTACTGATAGGAGGAAGCTATGCGGTATATCTGCTTTTGTCAAGAAAAACACAAAAGGGAGCACATATCGCCTTTGGACCGTATTTATGTGCAGGGATTATGATATCATTACTTTATGGTGAAACTCTGATACAGGGGTATCTATCGTTATTCGGATTATAAAACAGGCTTGGAGGGAATACAGATATGGCGGTTTATAAATATACGGCGAAGGATATAAATGCCAAAAGGATAACCGGAAAAATGGAAGTAAACAGCAGGAGTGAGCTTGCTGCTTTTCTGCGTTCCAGGGATCAGTATCTGATAGACTGTAAGGATGTGACAAACACACAGCAGAATACATATAAACTGACTCTGAAGGAGCTGTCTGATTTCTCTCGACAGCTGGGAGCGATGATTGGCTCCGGTGTCAGTCTGATACGTGCAATGTCTATTCTTGTACAACGAGAAAGCAAACCGAAAATCAAAAGTATTTATACGGATATGTACCGTAAGCTGCAGCAGGGACAGACACTGTCAATGGCTATGGAATCTGAAGGAAAGGCGTTTCCGGAGCTTATGATCAATATGTATCGAACCGGAGAAAGCAGCGGACAGATGGAAAAGGTTGCTATGACGATGGCTTTGCAGTATGAGAAGGATGATCATATCAAGCGAAAGATACGCAATGCATGATTTATCCGATTATTCTGTTATGTGTAACCGTTTTTGTTATCATTGTTGTATTTACTTGGATTATTCCAAGCTTCTCGAGTGTGTTTGAAGGAATGGAGCTTCCGTTGATTACGAAAATTGTAAATGGTCTTTCGCAGATTATGATACATTATTGGTACTGGCTTCTGATTGGCATCTTATGTATATTTGCGTTCATCACAACGCTGCTTCGCATAGAGAAGGTTCGGTATCGGTTTGATAAACTGAAGCTGAATGTTCCGAAAATCGGTAAGCTGCTGTGTATCATTTATACAGCGCGCTTTGCCAGAAATATGTGCTCGCTTTATACAAGTGGTATTTCCATCATCAACGGTATGCAGATCATACGCAATACGATCGGGAATAAGTATATAGAATCTCAGTTTGACGGAGTCGTGAATATGGTGAGAAACGGAACCTCACTGTCACAGAGCATACAGAAAATTGACGGCTTTGATCCAAAGCTCGCAAGCTCCATTTACATTGGAGAAGAAAGCGGACGTCTGGAAACAATGCTGACATCTCTGGCAGATGATTTTGATTATGAATCCGAGGCTGCATCTCAGCGTATGGTCACACTATTGGAGCCGGTAATGATTATAATTCTGGCATTGATCGTATTGTGTGTCATGCTGGCGGTATTGCTGCCAATCTATCAGATGTATCAAAATCCAACGAGTCTAAAGTAAAGGGAGAAGCTTATGGCAAAAGAATATGTATTATTTATATCATCACATGCCGTACAGATGATTTACGGGTCATGTGATAAAAAAGATATGGTAAAGGTAGAAGCCTTTCATGAATATCCTCTGGAAGAAGGCGCAATGATCAATGGTGTGATTACCGATGACTCCTCCATCCTTGACATTTTGAAGGAGCTGCAGGAAAACGGCTTAAAGGAAGCCCGGTTTGTAATCGACAGCGGCAGATTCTTGTGAAAAACATACGGGTTCCCCAGCTTTCAAGAAAGGAGCTGCTGAAGGTCGCAAAGGATGAATTAGCCGATATTGATGGCAGCTATGAGGATCTGATTTACGATTACAGTGTATTGCAGTCATCGTTTGAAGAGGAAGAGAAAAAGGGCGGAGAGATTTTATGCTGTGCTGTTGAAAGAAAATTGCTTACCAGCTATATTGAACTGTTTGATGCCACAGGTATCAGGCTGAAAAGTGTTGATATCTCCATTAATGCCTTGCATACGCTAACGCAGGAGCTGGCAGATTTGAATGGAAAACCTATATTGTATCGGTTCTGGACGGTAATAATGTATCCTCTTATCTGTTTGAGAAAAACCACTATACCTTTTCTAACAGAACAAGGCTGTTCTCAGAGCGGGGAACGCAGGCTTTTATTTCTGAAATGAACAGTAATATATCCCAGCTGATCCAGTTCAGCAAATCCAAGCAGAGTCCGTACCCTATTGAGAGAGCATATTTCTGCGGTCTGGATGATGCGGAGGAGCTGATGGTTTTTGAAAGTATACGTAGCAATCTGAATTTGCAGGCGGAACAATTTCCGGATTCCAAGATTGTCTATGTAACCGGGGATCACTATAAGGATTTCCATTTGCATGATTATGTGTTCCCCGTAGGGTGTCTGATCAGAAAGTGAGGTGCAGGAGATGTTTCAAAATGGATTGAAAAATAAAGATATTGATTTACTGAAGGTCTATAAACAGAAAAAGAAGCCTCTCCATATGTCGGCACCTTGAAATATTTGGTGTTTCCCATCAGTGCAGCTGTTATCCTGATATCCTGGTTTGGTATTGTGACCTATCAGAACCATGCATTGGACTCTGATATTGCAGCAGCAAAAGCAGAATTGAAGCAGGTGCAGAAGCAGATTGCAGAGGATCCCAATTTAGAGAAATACCAGTCCTTGCAAAAGGCGATGAATGATGTAGAAAAGTATAAGACGCTGCATAAGGATATTCAGTCTTATCCGCAGCTGAGTCAGAATACATTCGATCAGATATTGATTGCTTCCGATGTGAATACTTCCATTGTATCATTATCTTATCAAAGAGAAACACAGGTGGTGACATTACAGGTGGAGTCGCTTACAGCGGAGGATACGGAGCAGTTTGTCAGAAGACTGAAAAAGAGCAAGACCTTTGAAACCGTTGATTATGCAGGATATGCGCAAACAGAGAAGACAACAAAGACTGCGGAAGCAAATGAAAAAGCTGCAGAAAATGTAAAAGATAATACAGAAAAGAATACGGATACAAAAACAGATACAGAATCCGCAGCACAGCAGCTGCTGGATTTATTGAATAAGACAAATGAAACGAATACACAGGCGGATAAGCAGACAACGACAGTATATTCGGCTACGGTCCTTTGTAAACTGAAGTAGGTGAAAGTATGCGACATTAACGAAGAGAGAAAAAATATTGCTGTATGTATTATTGTGTATTGTTGTTTTTGCCGGAGGGCTGTTCTGGATGCTATTGCCGGCATTGGAAAAGCATAACACACTGAAGGCGGAATATGATACTGCCCAGCTGGAGCTGCAGTCAGTGAAGGCATCGATGATTGACTATGGTGATTTGGATAAGCAGCTGAAGGAGACTTCGGAGGAGCTAAAGAATATCAAGAATAAATTTTATGAAGAAATGAATAAGGAAGATGTTGATAATCTTATCACCTCCATGACGATTGAGCATGGACTGACGCCTGTCAGCCTGAGTATCGCCGAGGCTGATCAGGAAGACATTCTGAGCTATACCGAATATCAGCTGCAGCAGAAAAAAGGTTCTTCCTCCAAGAACAAGGATGGAAAACTGAAGGTTTATAATGTGAATCTGAGTGTGTCCGGTGCAATTACGGATGTTCAGACACTTGTAGATGATGTGAGAACGACAAAGTCATTAAAAGTATCCGGTATTACATATTCGGAAGAGGATGATGAAAAAACAACAACGATTACATTTAAAGCTGTTCATGATATAAAGATAGAGAGGTGAGAATATGAGAAGAAATCAGAAGGGATCGGCTTTGCTGTGGGCCATCACTGTCATCATGATTTTGATGATAACCGTTGCAGCTGCACTGGGTATTTCATATTCTTACTATAACAGAAGTGTAAACAATAACAGCAAGCGCCAGGCTTATCTGACCGCAAAGGGTGTTATTCAGAATATTGTAGAGAAAATCGAGCTGGACAACAGTGATTATATCGCTATGATACCGGAAGAGGAAAACCAGTCAACACCATTGAATATAGATATTCCGGAAGCGTCCAATATCGGAAAGGTGACGGAAGCGAAAATTTCCCGTGTTGCGGTGGATAAGGATAAAGATATTCGTGGCAAAATTACGATATCGGTTACTGTGGATTATGCAGAGCAGACAGAGACTGTGAATGCCGATATGCAGCTGGAAGAACCGGAGATTTGAAAAAATGGCAGTTGTTAAAATACTATAAAGGACAGGGTGCTGAGGTACAGGAAAATATCAATATCAAGAATGCGAAGATTATGATGTCGCATTTAACACCTTTATATGAAGCAGCGTGCACAGGTAATAAAGTCATGCAGGAATATGTGAAAAGCGATGCTGAAATATATGAAAGAATGATTGCAGAGTATGGAGAATCATGGGAAAAATATGCCAACAATGGATATTATAGCAACGATCGTATGAGAGAATATCTTTACACAGGTGTTTATAACAGCAGCATACCGAAATTCGATAATAGTGCAGCATCAAATTTTCCGGAATTTGAGGGTAAAACATTTTATATGAAAACCTATTGCTCGGATGGCAAGAAATTGTCATTTGTATATGCGAATGAAAAAAGCACTATGAATAATGGCGATTGGGAAGCTCTATGATATTTAATGTTGAGGATGGGCATTGGTATGATGTAACGGAACTCAATGGCAATAAATTATACCGCTTAAATTTTAGGTGAGCTGGTAGATGGTAAAGAACCTGAAAATGAATTGCTTAAATGGGAAGCGTTTAAAAAGAAGTATTTTATACCGGAACGATGTGTTGATTAAAGATAGAGGTGATGGAAATGAATAAAAGGGGTATGACTTTAATTGAAATGATTGCAGCTCTAGCGATTCTTTCCATAGCCAGTTTAACGCTATTTGGAGGATTTTCTGCAGTATTAAAAATTATGGGGAATTCAAGCACAATGAAAAACAACAGTGATATGCTTCTTCTTATGCAGAAGAAACAATGAACAATGATGTGCGAGATAATATTCAAATAGATACAGATAAAGTAACCTATACGATTTCATCTGATCGTGTAAGTGTACCTGTCGCTAGAAATATAGCAATACTGAATGTAAAGGACGATGACAGAGTACATCTAAAGGCACTGGAAGAACCGGGTAATCAGGAAAAAGTAAGGGATACATCCGTTTATAAAGAATTTAAATCAAATCTTGATGAATTTTATAAGTCAATTAAGAAAGCAAGAGAAGCACATGAAGAAATGGAAAACGGGGACTCCTATAACGCTTCTTTGAAAAATGTGCATATTCTGATGTCATCTAATTGGATACAGTTTCCAAAAGAGCTTCTTCCGGTAAGTTATCGCTCAAAGCTTGGAGCACAGGATGTTTACGTTTTTCCATATTATCCATGGGAGATAAAAAAGGCGATTTACAGCACGATCATGGTGGTCTTATAATCATGTTAAATCCAAGGAATGAATTAGTAGATACAGATATAGACTTCGATGATTATCTTTATATGATTTATGATTATGATAATGAACGCTGGTATTATTGTGATCAGGACACTTATAGAATCAAGGTTGTTTTTTCCTCTTCAGATGGAAAGTGCTGTATGATGTGAAAAATAATGGCTATATCAAATCTTGGACAGATATGAAAGACATTGTTAAGAATCCGAAAAATGGATGGAAAGTATTGGATATCGATGCAGAATATATACGAATACAGATTCTATGTGGAAGAATGTAAGCTGATGATGGAAGGAGGCGGCAGGTATGCACTTGAATAAAAAGGGAATGACGTTGATTGAAGTAATTGTAGTTCTGCTGCTGTCCTCCATTTTAATGGTAATTGCGGGTGGTCTGCTTTTGAATAGTATGGGGTATTTAATCGTACGGCACAAAGCAATTATGAGAAGCAGGCTGTGGATGCTATTTCATCCTATGTAAGGGGGCAATTGGTTTATGCCAGTGAAGTACAGATTGCCACGCAGAAACCGGATAAATCTGATGACTGGCATTGGATTTCAGTAAATGACGATAATCGCCTGATGAAGGATGATACGCAAGTATACAATGCTGATTTTTATAGAGGAAGGAATTTGAAAATCACTGCAAAATGTTATAGTGATAATTATCGTTTGGATTTATCTTTCGCGTTTACTGATAATGAGAAGCAGGTTTATAAAACTGCTTCTACACTGGAACTAGTGAATATTAAAGCAAAGGATAAAAAAGGAGAAGCTATTGCTAATGCAGGAATAAAAGGAAAACAGGTGGATATTTCAGATCACGATCAGGCAGAAGCAGGCTATAAAATCTATTATAAAATAAATGGGGCATTGAAGATCGTGGATGATCCGGATTATCAATATCCGGATATCGATTATGATGATCCTGTATTTGAAGGTACCGTATACGATGAGCTGATGTGTAGAGATGCTTCCATTACCAACCGAATGAGGCAGGGAACAATAAGGGAACATGGCTTGCAAATCATGATTATAAAAAAGGGGAATTTGTTGATTATCTGGGTATGACATATCGTGCAGTAAAGGATGTTAGAAATGGAAATGATCCCTTGACGAATCATGGAAATGCATGGAAACCGGTAAATCCTCCATATTGGGTGAAGGGTGCCAGCTATGAAGCAGGGGATGTTGTTATATACCAAATCACAAACACATATTATCAAGCAACAGTGCAGATTCATAAATAGCGTGGAGTCACCGGATAACGATAAGCAGAAATGGCATAGGTTAAATACGGCGGAATTGAATGAGATTATAGAAGAACATAAGAGTAAAGATTTTTGTGATATAGATAATAAAGATGAAGGCGATTGGACTGTCGGGGGAGAGAAAGCAAGATGCGATGCACCAAGAAAACAATGGAATGTTGGCAGGTAATTGAGCCTGGAGATTATGTAGAAGACCCAATGAATCCAGGTCAGTGGTATCGTTATGTATATTCATCACCTTTACAGCCTAATGCTCAAGAAGATAACGCTTGGGCTCCAGGAGCGTTGCCAGAAATTATTGGAAGAAAATTGATGAAGCTTGGAATACGAATGGAACATATTTTA
>ENA-OQCK01000761-OQCK01000761.1-human-gut-metagenome-genome-assembly--contig:-NODE-761-length-15045-cov-11.920097_pt1 | contig 15045 bp, 21 predicted proteins | sample MGYA00242498_ERZ504578 | MGnify/ENA primary metagenome ERZ504578 (study PRJEB26092, sample SAMD00036229) | human gut metagenome | host: Homo sapiens | study: EMG produced TPA metagenomics assembly of... | reverse complement strand
GGCTGCTCATAACGGAAAAGTGGTTTACAGTCTGGACTTTGAAGTAACACCCCATCAGCTGCGGCATACTTACATTACCAATCTCATTCATGCATCGGTAGATCCCAAAACGGTTCAATACCTGGCATATCATTTTCCGATTATGTCCAAGACAAAACCGCAGAGAAAAGACATTTTTATATGACGCTTTGCATCAAAGAAGAATTCTCATTTCATTAGAAAAGATAAGGGGATTTAATTATGAAATCAGTAGAAGAAATAACAGCAGTTAATGTATTCAATCCTAATGTCCGAAAAATAAGATGTGTCGAAAACGAACATGATTATCTGGGCGATGGAACTATTCTTTTTGAATATAATCTTGAAAAAGGAAAAATGTACACTTTTATCAGAGGGGAAATGAAATCATACGGTGCTATGGTATTTTTAAAAGAAGTTTCCAGTCAATATGGTTTTCAAGCATATTTATTTGAAGAACTTGAGCCTTATAACAAACAAATTGCAGCAGAAGCGTATGAAAAGTGGTTAAAAAAAGAATTGGAAATGGCCGAGGAGGATATTTCAAAAGGTAGAGTCTATACGATGGAAGAAGTTCAGGAACATCTTGATAGAATACGTTAGCAATGAATTTTAAAAAAAATTACGAGGTTATCATATGAGAGAGCCTATACAAAAGAGATTTACTGGAAGCAGAGAAACAGAATTGTGCTTTGAAAATGAAAAATAATTCAGTATAATTATGGCAAGGAGGTAGGCACATGGATGAAACACACTGAAGACTGCCAACTCTTCTTTTCTTACAGTTTTAACTGATGCGGGTAATGTTATTATTCCAAAAGATGAGGTTGAAGGCTGGGGAGAAGAGTTTGGTAACCACCTTATAGGTACAGGACCTTTCACTATGGATTCATTTGAAATTGATCAACAGACAGTTCTTAAGAAAAATACTGATTACTGGATGGAAGAACCGAATATTGACACTTTGATTTTTAAAGTTATTACGGACTCTACACAGGCAGCCAATGCTCTCCAGACAGGGGAGATTGATATAGCCATGGATTTGAAGGGCGAATCTGTTCAGGTCGTGGAAGAGAATGCAGATTTGACGCTTCTTTCGAAGCCTGGCTGGCTACTTATCTGGGAGCAAAAGTGGTGCAGATTCAAAATGGGAAGATTCGGATTGTACAGGGGAACATGGAATTAGAAGTCCGCTTGCTGGAAAGTATAAAGTGTTCCCTGAAAGCTCCGATGGCAGGAAATATGGAAAGAACCATTCGGGAAGGAGCAGCCTGCAGAGCCTTGTATCGTTTTTATAAAACGGAAGTCCTGTTTTTGATTTTGAAACAGACAAAGCATCTTTTGAATATGAATATCCATAAGTTGCCCGACCAATCTGATTTGGGACAATGAAACGTATGATAAAAAGTCTTGACAAATAATGTTTGTTCTCATATTATATAGGTAACCGATATATAGATTGCCTATATAAGGAGGGTGAAGTTTATGGCTATTGAAAAATCATTAGTTTCCGGAAGTATGACGATGCTTATTTTGAAACTGCTGTCTGAAAAGGACATGTATGGCTATGAGATGATAGATACATTACGCCGGAAATCTCAGAACGTGTTTGAATTGAGGCGGAACACTGTATCCACTGCTTCACAGTCTTGAAGAGAAAGGATTGTTGGTGGTATACGAGCAGGAAGCCGGAGGAAAGACCAGAAGTATTATAGTCTGACAAAACAGGCAGAACGCTTCTGGAAAAGAAAACGGAAGAATGGAAAGAGTATTCTGCAGCAGTATCGAGTGTTCTTGCATTGGAGGTGTAATGGATGGATGAATATTTAAAGACATTGCTGGAACAGATTCGCTGTAAGAAGGCACGACCTTATATCCGACAGGAATTGCAGGATCATATAGAAGATCAGATTGCGGAAAACATGCATGCCGGAATGGACCGTGAGCGTGCAGAAAAAGAGGCTGTCAGAGATATGGGAGATCCGGTCGAAACGGGGATTTCCCTTGATCGTATTCATAAACCACAGATTGCATGGAAGCTTCTGGTTATGGTTATCCTGCTTAGCGTTGCCGGGATTTTGACACATATCATGATTGCCAGACATATCAATGAGGGAGATGCGTCTGTTTCCGGAAGATACGTGATTCATGTCATGGTGGGAATTGCAGTCATGATTTTCCTGTACTTTTTGGATTATACATTATTAGCAAGATTTTCCAAGGTGATTGCAGTCATATTATTAGCGATGTGCTTACTGACCTTGTATTTTGGATGTAAGGTAAATGGTATGAGATATTTCATAATTATAGGGGGAGGGTCTGTATCCATACCGGCATTGATGCTGTTTTATGTTCCGATATATGGAGGTGTCATATATCAATATCATGGATCTGGTTATACAGGATTGCTAAAAGCAATTGTATGGATGGTGATACCGGTTGTTTTGGTTTTGCGGATGCCGGCAATGATGACAGCCGGTCTGATGCTGATATCTATGCTTGTGATGTTGACAATCGCGATTCAGAAGGACTGGTTTGTTGTACAGAAGAAAAAAGCAATGGGCGGACTTTGGGAGATTTTCATGGTTATGCCAGCTGCAGTTTTCCTTATGATGTATTTGGGAAATGCTTTCGCACCCTATCAGAAGGCACGTATACAGGCAGTTTTTTCTAATAGTGGAGATGTCAGTTATCTTACAGCGACATTGCGTTCTTTATTGACAGTAAATAAATTTGCGGGAAACAGCGGGGTGGATGTAACGGAAATGTTGCCTGCGTATAATGCAGATTATATATTGGTTTATTTATCATCTGTGTATGGAATGCTCGCGGCGATTCTTATATGCTGCATTTTAGCCGTGTTGATTCTTACTGTTTTTTATACAGCCATGAGGCAGAAGAACCAGTTGGGTATGATGATGGGATGTGGATGTGGCATGATATTTCTTGTAAGCTTTTTGATAAATGTATTGGAAAATGTAGGAGCATTTCCACCGGCAGCGACATTTATGCCATTTTTATCTGCAGGAGGAAGTTATATTATTGTTTCTTATGGACTAATGGGTATTGTGCTGAGCATATACAGATATAAAAATGTTTATCCGCAGCATGTCAGGATTCGCCAGAATAAAAACAGGATTATAAGTAGAGTATCGTTATAATGATGGAATGGGTTGGCTCGGAGATGAAGCGTATACAGGCTGGTGGCTATTGCCGGAATGTGACAGGAATTGCGGGAAATTACTTAGTGCCTCGGGCATGCCTTATGAATATGGCAATATTTATCCAAAAGCTGTTTTTCCTAACGGAGAGATTGGTTTTCATGGAAGAAATATCTTTCATAGCGATTTTATGATACGTCCATGCATTTTGCTGAATGTATACAGGGATAAAAATGACTACCGGGAGTATGATCTTGCGTATATACAGACTTTTGCCGGAAAAGAGCGAAGAGATGGAATCGGAGAACGTTGCGTTTATCATGATGTTTCATTGAAAAAATGGCGATTAATCATTCAGTTGGATGCAGAGAGATATTACTTCCTGTCTGTATTTATCGGGGAAGACGGAAGATTGGATAAGTTTTCACTTGATGAGGAAGGGGCAGCAGATTCTCATTATGAATTTAAAGAGGAAAGAGAAATTCGAAAAAAACTCTATGTGGCAGGGGATGAAGATAAGTATCTGGACGAAATCCTGATTCGATATGCTGCTCAATACGGACCACAGTGTCTCAAAGGACTGATCTTACCATATGTAACAGCTCAGTTTCATTATGATTAATGCATTTAAGGGACTGTCGGGAAATAAACAGTCTTGATTAGGGAGAGGTGTGACTCGAACGAATCACACCTCTCCCTAATCTTTATAGGAATATGCATAGCAGATGATTTTGAACATATTGTTCTAACTTGGGTTTGAAAATTTGATTTTTACAATTACCTTATTTACAATTAGAGCATGTAAATAAGCTGTAGAGGAGAACCCGATAGTGACAAAACATGATAAAATCCAGTGGTTTATCTGAGGAAACAGTATAGCCAAAGTGAATGGAAGCATAGTAATGCATATACATAAAAGTGTATAGGGCAAATATTTTAATGAAAGAAAAAGTGCAATTTTAAGTGTTTGACTAAAATTTTGAAAGTAAGTATCCGAAATAAAGTTATAAAAAAGCATGATTCCATATAATAAAAATAGAATAGTGAATTGGATCGCTGCCAGACACAGCTTTATCGTGGTATAAGGCATAAGCGGGAGGATTTTAAGATCAGCACCACAAATGCAGGCAGAAATCAATACGAATATCCACAAAACAGTGCTGCGTTTAAAAGCATTTTTCCATGCGGTAAAATAATTGCGCACAATGTATGACTCAGTATTGTTCACGAGACGAAGAGCAGTTTCGCAAAGAGCTTTTAAAGAGGCACCGATGGTGATTATTGGAAGGCTGGTAATTAGAAATAATAAATTTAAAATTACCAAATCTACAATTTTGTTTATAAAAAGAAATAATTTACTGTCGACATTAAATAAACGTTCCAAAATGTTTGTCCTTTCTGAATTGTTTTTTGTGTGTTCACGTAATTGTCAGATGCTTACTTTGTGGAATCCCGGATAATCAATTCTGTTTTATATTCAGAATAAACACGAGGTGAGTGTGGAAATTGGATTCGCTCCAACATTTGTCTGGCTGCTGCAATCCCTAAGTATTTCTTCGGTGTATGAATCGTAGTGAGTGCCGGTATAATGCGCTCAGAAGCGGGGATATCGTCAAATCCTACGACGCTTACATCTTTTGGTATCTGATAGCCGAGAAATTGTAAAGCATACATGAGCTGGATGGCTGTCCAGTCGTTTCCACAAATGAATACGTCTGGAAGGGATGGCATATCCTGGATTTTTTTTACGACAAATTGAAAATCTCGGAATGCATCTGACGTCTCATGAAGAAGGCTGCATCTGGAATCGAGTTCAAGATGATTGTTGGCAAGAGCTTCGCAAAGAGCTTCGTAACGTTCTTCGAACCCTCGCCCTACATTTTTTGAGAATAAGTCACCAATGAAGCTGAAACGTTTGGCTCCATTCTCGATAAGGTGGTCAACAATTCGATAAATATTTTTTTTATTTTCCATCGTTATGACATCTATATTTTCTAATGACATGGTATCATTTCTGGGCAAATCTACAGATACAATTGGTAAATTGTATTTAGTAAGTGCATCACAAACGGCTTCGTCACATATTTCCACAATAATAATTCCTTTTATGGATGGGTCCTTTAATGCGGAAGGAAATTCAAGATTGTTTAAATCATTTTCTGACATAATGCCTATAACAAGATGATAATTTGCGCTGGACAAAATGCTTTCAATGCCAGTTAATACGGTGGTCCAAAATTCGGAATCAGGGGCATATGTACGTGTAAGAAACATAATAGATCCATTGTTGAGAGTAGCAGCTCGTCAACAGATCTCGCATTTATGCTACTGAGTAATTCCTCATCAATATTTTTATAATTTAGTTCCTGTGCTTTTTTTACAACTAATTGTTTCGTTTTAAGAGATACTTCATCACTATTTTTGAGAGCTTTTGCTACGGTGTTTCTGGAAAGTTGTAGTTCTTCTGATAATTGTTTGATTGTGCATTTCATGTTGCTACCTCCTGCATATATTGTAACATCATATGCTGAATATGAAAAGATACAATAATGCAAAAAATAGAAAACGCACGAAATGCGCAAAAATGAAGAAAAATACTGTATATAATGTACAAAACCAATAAAAATATTATGTCTAAAAGATGGAAAAAATCAGAAATGCATAAATAGTATTGAAAAAAATGCACGATTGATGTATTATAAATGCAAGATAAACAGGAAAAAGAAATGCATATAATCGTGCATTTAGTGCAAAAAGGAAGGCGAGTATGAAAAAATTATTCTATCAACCAAAAGATGCATGGGTAGGAGATCTGATTCCGTACTGGGAAGACGGTACCTTTTACGGATTTTATCTGCATGATCCTCGCATTAAAGATAAAGAATATGCAGAGGAAACAACATGGCATCTTGTTACAACCAAAGATTTTGTGAATTTGGATTACAAAGGAGAATCCATTCGGAGAGGTGCTGATGACAGACCGAACAAGAATGCTTATACGGGGTCAGTAATAAAAGACTCAAATGGTATTTATCATGCATTTTATACAGCATATAATGAGAAGTTTAAAATAAACGGAAAAAGCATTCAGTCTGTGATGCAGGCGACAGGATCTGATTTGGAGCATCTGGAAACAATGGAAGATTTTCTGTTTGTCGCGGATGGGGTTTTGTATGAAGAATTTGACTGGAGAGATCCGTTTGTTTTCTGGAATGAAGAGGATGGATGTTATTGGATGTTACTGGCATCCAGATTGAAAGACAGTGGAGCGCTGCGAGGCGGATGTATTGCACTGTGCAAATCGAAAGACTTGATAAACTGGTCGTACGAAAAACCATTTTATGCGCCACAGATGTATGTGACAATGGAATGTCCGGAAGTTTTCCGGATGGGAGAGTACTGGTATCTTGTATATTCTACATTTTCGGACTGTTTTACAACTCATTACCGTATTGCAAAGAGTTTGGACGGGCCATGGATGATACCAGAAGATGATGTGTTTGATACGAGAGCAGATTATGCGATTAAAACAGCTTCTGACGGTGAACATCGTTATGCTTTTGGATGGATTGCAAGCAAGTATGGAAACTGTGATTTTGGACCTTGGGAATGGGGCGGAACAATGGTGTTTCATGAGCTGGTTCAGGACCAGGCCACAGGAGCTTTAAAAGTAAAAGTAATTCCCGGAGTAAGAGATTACTATACGAAAGAAAATGAAATAACACAAATAACCTCTTACAATTGCGAGCTGTATAAAGAAAAAAATGCAGTTGATGTGATGAGTCAGACATTGGGCGCAGGATTATATGAGATTCCACATGATTGTTTTTCAATCGAACTGGATGTTCATGTAGAACAGGCTCATGAATTTGGAATAGCGCTTCATGTGGATAAAGATATGGAACAAGGATATTTTTTCGGATGAATCCACGAAAAAAAGAAATGGCATGGGACATGTGGCCAAGAGATCATCAGGGAAAGTATCAATGGCAAATCAAAGGAGATGTTCCTTACCAGATTGAAACAGCCAGGAGACTTCCGGAAGGAACAGATTATCACATATTGATAATTCGAGAGGAAGATATCTGTATTGTGTATATTAATGATGAAGTAGTAATGTCCACCAGAATGTATGATCATAAAGACGGATATGCCGGAGTTTATGTAGTACAGGGGTGTGTCAAAATAAGCAATTTTAAATTAAAGATAAAGTAAAGGAGGAAGAAAATGAAAAAGAGATTAGTAAGTGTATTACTGGTGGCTTGCATGGCAGTTTCGCTGGTAGTCGGATGTGGAGCAAAGAAAGAGACCGGCGGGGAAAGCTCGGAAGATGGGGTTACAACTGTAAAATGGATGACATCCAGACCTGTTGATGGTGAAATTGATCAGGTTATGAGAGAGATTGCAGACCAGTATAGCAAAGAGCAGGGGGGCAAATGGAAAATTGAGATTGAGACAACTGCAGACAGACCGTCATATCTTCAGAAATTGAAAACTTTGATTGCAGGCAATAATATGCCGGATATTATTGACATTGATGCAGATCCATATTGCAAGGAATTGGTAGACGCAGGTAAACTGGTAGATGTCAAAGCTTTCTTACAGGAAAATGACAGATATGACAAATTCTATCCAACTGCATTGAAGTATCAGGAATTTACAGATGGTTCTATGTATACACTTCCATTAGAATACCATGTAGAAATGACTTGGTACAATAAAGAAATTTTTGATCAATACAATTTAACACCACCAAAAACAATGGATGAATGGTTAAATGTATGTAAGACATTAAGTGATAATGGAATTACACCTATTTCTGTAGATGGTGTTGACCGTTGGCCGGTACAAAGATATCTGGCAATGTTGCCATTTAGAGAATCTGGCAACGATTTTATTATTAACCTTCGTGACGGTAAGGCTAAGATGAATAGTGAAACAGGTATAAAAGCAGCGGAGTTCATGAAAGAGATCGGCCAGTATTTTAACGATGGTTTTGCAGCTACAGATTATGCAACTGCACAGTCTATGTTCCTCGATGGAAAATCTGCAATGTATTATATTGGCGATTGGGAGATTGCAGCTATGCAAGATGCATATGCAGAGGGAAAAATTGATTATTTCTATTTGCCGATGACCGATGATGCAACGACAAAAGAAAATGAATTTTGTGTAAACTCAGGAATTGGAATGGCGTTCAATGCAGAAACTTTTGATGAGAAAACAAAGGATTTTGTGTTATACGTAATTGATCACTATGGAGAAATGTATGCTGCGAAACAGCAGATGACACCTATCAAAGCTGAGCTTTCTGATGAAGTTGATTATTCAGATCTTTATCTCAGAATTCAGGAAGATATGCAGAATACCGGTGAGAATTTCCTGAAACCGTGGGATACATATCTTGATGCTGACACTAATACAGTTATGCAGGATAATTTATTGCTTCTGGCATCTGGTGATTTATCTGTAGAAGATTTTTGCAAATTAATAGATGATTCTATTGCAGCAAATGCAAAATAAACAAAATGTCCGGGGCGTGTATACACCCTCGGACATTATATATTAATGGTAGGAGGAAACTATGGGAGTAATAAGAAATAAAAAAGCGTTCTTTGCATTTTTGCTTCCGGGACTGTTATTCTATATATTTACTGTGTTCTATCCAATTGTAGAATCCATTCGACTTAGCTTTATGGAATGGGGAGGTATTGGCGACAAGGTATTTGTTGGCTTGGACAATTACGTAAAGATGTTTCATGATCCTGTATTTTATACAGCCTTTATCAATAACTTGATTTATCTGCTGATTGTTGTTGGTATGCAGTTGTCGATCGGACTTTTCTTTGCAATTTTACTTACTTATATGACGAAGTATGTAACACTGGTGAAGACGTTGTATTATGTTCCGTGCATTATAACAACAGTGGCAATCACACAGCTTTTTAGAAGCATGTATTCGGTAGACCGATGGGACTTTTGAATCAGTTCCTTGAAGCGGTAGGTCTTGGGGGATGGTAACATCATGGCTTGCAGATGTAGGAACGGTATTGGCGGCAGTATCCATACCGGAAGGATGGAGATTTACAGGAATGTATATGGTTATTTTTTATGCAGCATTAGTATCGCTTGATCCATCGGTATATGAAGCTGCAAAGGTAGACGGGGCAAGTGAAATGCAGATATTGTTTAAAATAAAACTTCCATTGATAAAAGATATTATTCTTTTGACACTTACCATGTGCCTGACTGGTGCACTTAGAGGTTTTGATATTCCGTTCCTTTTGACAAGCGGCGGCCCGGGAAATGCGAGTGAACTGATGTCTACATATATGTATAAAAAAGCATTTTCCAGCAATCAATATGGATATGGTAGTGCCCTGGCTGTATTTATTATTATAGAGAGCATTCTCGTAGTATATACTCTGCGCAAGTTGTTTACATCGAAGGAAGAGAAAGAAGAGCGAAAGATGGAGAAAGAGCGTCGCAGACAAAGGAGGGCTGTCAGATGAAAAAGAATGTAATAAAAATTGTATTTGTCATTTTAATTCTAGTGTTTCTGGTAATACAGATTTATCCGGTTATCTGGCTGTTTATTGCAAGTGTAAAGCCAACTGTGGAGCTCGCAAGTGAACCGTTTGCTTTTCCTAAGACGGTTACGTTTGAAAATTTTGTAAACGTATTGTCAGATGGAAAAATCGGTATGTATATGTGGAATAGCTTGAAGGTAACAGGACTTTCTCTGATTTTAATTGTGGTGTTAAGCTCAACCGCTGGTTATGCGTTGTCTAAATTCAGAATGAGAGGGAAAAAACAAATTTATTCCTTTTTCACATTTGGAATTATGGTCCCTGTACAGATTACGTTAATTCCGCTATTCATATTTTATAGTAATGTTGGAATCCTAAATACGAGTATGTCTCTGGTTTTACCACAGGTCGGATTTGCATTACCTTTATCTGTTATGATGTTTGTCAGCTTTTATGAATTTGTGCCGAATGAACTTATTGAAGCGGCAATTGTTGATGGATGTTCGCCGTTTAGAACATTTATACAGATCGTTTTCCCGTTAGCAAGAAATACAGTTATTACAATTGCGTCTATGTACAGTATATTAATATGGAATGATTTCATATTTGCAAATACATTTATTAGTGAAACGAATGCGAAAACAGTTGCCATGGGATTGAAAGATTATGTAGGGGCTTTTGGAAATGTAGACTGGGGCTCCACGTTTGCGGCAATAGCTATTTCTATTCTCCCACCGCTAATAATTTATTTTTCACTTAATAAATGGGTAACAGCAGGTATGACAATGGGTGCAACGAAAGGCTAGGGTGAGAAAATGATGTGGCTACCAGGAGGTATCGGGACACTTCCGTATCTTACAAGAGGAAAAAGCAGAGCGATTAATGCAGAAAACAGAAGCGGAGAAAAGGGAAAAGGTGGAATGGCAGCAAGCCATCTTGGCCCGTCCAGAAAAGGAAGCCCCTGCCTGAAAGATGTGCAGTCTGGCGAGACAGTAGTATTGGGTGAAATTGATGGACCAGGCGTGATTGATCATATTTGGATTACAGTGGATAACAAAACCACAGAAGGTGATTGTTTTGTACTAAGAGATTTGGTGTTGAGAATGTATTGGGATGAAGAGAAAACACCATCGGTGGAAGTCCCTTTGGGAGATTTCTTCTGCTGCGGATTCGGACAGGAATGCTTTGTAAACTCCAGCGCAATTACGGTTGTTCCATCCAGAGGATTAAATTCATATTTCCAGATGCCTTTTCGAACAAAGGCAAAGATTACTCTGGAAAATCAGCATGCGAATCCTATTCCGGCATTTTTCTATCAGATAGATTATTGCTTGTATGATGATTTGCCGGAACAAACTTCATATTTCCACGCCAGTTGGAGAAGACAGGCAATTACAGAGCTAGGGAAGGATTATGTGATTATTGATGAAATCAAAGGATGCGGGCAGTATATAGGAACGTATATTGCGTTATCGACCCTTCAGAGATATTGGTGGGGAGAAGGAGAAGTGAAGTTTTATATTGATGGAGATAAAGAGTATCCTACTATTTGCGGCACCGGTATGGAAGATTACTTTGGGGGATCATGGAGTTTTGCTTCACAGGAAAATGGCAGAACGGTAGAACACACTTACAGTACGCCGTATCTTGGGTACCCTTATTATTCTAATCATGATGACTGATACATAATCCTTATCACAATGATGACTGTCCGCCAATGAGGGGATTTTATCGCTGGCATGTCATGGATCCGATTTTCTTTGAGCGTGATCTAAAAGTGACAGTGCAACAGATTGGTGTGGGATACAATGGATTGTTTGAACGTCAGGATGATGTATCAAGTGTAGCATACTGGTACCAGAGTGAACCACATCAGGAATTTGCAAAACTGATGGATAAAGAAAAAAGATGGCCAAGATAAAAATCCAACTATATTACCATTGAAGTTTAAGCCGCCCGATCGGGCGGCTTTCAGACTGTAGACAAAGTTGGTGCTGGAGTTTAACTCCAGCACCAACTTTTCTGTATGAATGGAATTTCTCGTTTCTTTTATTAAAGAGTGCAACATATCATATGCTTTCTGCTCCTTTTTTGCCAGGATTTTTGCCAGATTCTTTAAATTCATGCATGCGTATGTAAGCCCGACTTTCATTTCCATTCGCGCTTTTCCTTTATATTGTGTATATCGAAAACCATGTTGTTCTTTTGCGGTTCCGAAAATCCGCTCTATGGTTTCTTTACGTAAATCATAGATTTCTTTATCATCTGGCTGTGTCTGGCACTTCCGATTTCTATGGTAGGATTTGCCGTATTTGGGCGAATTGAGGTTTATGATTCACCAGTGATCTTTCAGCTTCTGGAAAATGGAAAACGAAAACGCATTCACCAGAAGAGGGAGAACAGGAAAACTTTACTTATGCGTTGGAAGAATGTCAGGGAGACAATGGGAAACTGGGCGCTGCGTTATTCATTGTATTACCATTATTTGTCATGACTGTTTATATGATCATGAATCCCTGGCCATAAAGCGACAGTAAAGAGCAGTGATGTATGATTTGGAAAGAAAGGGGTGTGAAGATGAAGAAAACCCAGAAACCAAGAAAAATAGAAAAACAGGTGCAGTTATCGTGATACTGCTCGGCTTACTTTGTGCTGTCTCTACAGTAAGATCGTGTGGTACAAAGCGTGTGGCCATTCAAGGAAAAGTGGATGATGTGGTATATGTGGGACAGGGCAGCTATGATCCGGCAAATGATGGAAAGATTGTGATTGTCTGCGGAGAGCTGAAGGTTCTGGAACCGGCTTATGATGACGAACTGGGACTTACGATCTATGCCCCACGTGCTATGCGAAGTGCAAAAAAAATGAAACTGAAAAAGTGGAATCTCCCGGCAACAGAGGAAAATATGGAATGGAATTCCGATCTGGGCGTGGGCGGAATGGAAATCTTCCAGGGCGCAGCAGATGTGGGAGATTATCATCTGTCCGAGGAATTTATCGAACAGCTTATGCTGGGAAGAGAATACGAATTTGATGAGGAGACGCTATCGGAGGCAGGACTTGCGATTCTTACAGACCGGAAATACCGCGGTGAAAAATTTATCGGAACCCAGCGAATGGGCAGAGAAATCTTTGAGGAGGGCGATCGGCGTTATCAATATTCTGTTCCGTATCAGAGCGATGGGGATATGGTGACAGTAATCGGCATTCAGGAGCAGGGAACCCTGACTTATGTAAAAGGGGCGACACCCAATATGCTAAGCGGAGAACTGGATAAAAAAACTGCACTCAAAAAAAGTGGCATGTCTTCTGGTGGAGTCAGTATTTTCAGAGTTGTGCTAACTATTTTATTGCTGTCAACAGGCATCCGAATGCTTTTGAAGAAGCGTGATCAAAAAGAAGATGGAAGTGGCTTATGAAAAAAGGAAAGAAAGGCTGGTTATTGCTGATGGCATTTACTACATGGGCGGTGTTGATCGCAGGCTGCGGAAGTGGACTGGAAATAAGCAGGATAAAGTTCCGGAAGTCACGATGGCAGGAAGTGACACAGAGAACATGGAGAATCCAGAAAACAGTCAGAGTACACCGCTTCCGGATATTCAGGAATTGACGTATTATGTGCATGGAACGATGATGGAGCTAATCAGGAGTGTAAGCCTGATCCGGCAGGGGGAGAAAGCGCTGGTACGGATAGAGCTGGGATGGGGAAGAAGAGGAGCTTTTTGACTATCCGGTGGATGCAGAGACTCTTGATAAAGCACGCAGGGTTTTGGAAACCTATGATGTGGCATCCTGGGCAGGCTTTCGTGGAAGCGATCCCAATGTCTTAGACGGATATTCCATGAGCTTTCAGGTGGAATTTGTGGATGGAAGCAGGATAGAAGCGTTCGGTGAGAACAAATTCCCTAAAAACTACCATGATGTTTTCTCGGAACTGGATGACCTGACGGTTGAGGCAAAGAACGCATTTTATGAGGAACAGGTCTTCTTTCTGAGCCTTGCCTTATACCATCTGAACCAGCCATACATTACTGTGTACCATAAAATAACCGATTACTACTTTGGTCAATTCAGTTGCCTGTACAAGGAAGTACACACTTACGATAAGGAACTGGAAGAGTTTTGCCTAAAAAATAAAAGTGTTATAGCATTTATGATGAATATGGCAGAAGATATACATGGAAACAATATTTTGAAAGAGTATATGAGCATAGTCAACAGAAGGAACAGCCACGTAAATGGATATATGATATCGATTCAGTTTCCAAAATTGTGGATCACGTTTGCAAATGTATCATGTACTAAAGGGGAGGCAGAAATATATATTCCGTTCTGCCATAAATAATATAACGAAAAGGAAAAACTGGCGAGGGAACGCTTTCATGTGCATGAAAGACTATGGTGCAAAGAAGAATATTGGGAAGATCCGGATTATCCATTTGATTGGACAGAAGGTGAGTTTTGCTAGAAGGAGCATATGCTTATGTATGGGAATATTGATATGGAAAGAACGGCAATATTACTGAAAGAGTTATTTGATGGATCCGGTTATACAGTCAAAGATATCCAGAAAATATTGCATTTGTCATGCCCACAGCCTATATATCGATGGTTTAGGGGCAGCATTTTACCATCAGTAGATCATTTGTATGTATTGAGCAGATTACTCAAGGTACGTGCTTCACTTGTGTTCCGCTGGGATACACATTTGACGAAAATAAAACGAAGAAATGTCGTGTTTATTGTGAATGCCAGTAATCGTTATACAATAGCAATGACAGATATTGAACCAAGAAACTGGAATTACTATACAATGTATATCAGCCGTGTGATTCATGGCGTGATGCAGGAAATGGGATATTCCGAGGATCAGATAGGGCTGTATTTTAAAATGTCAGGCGATACAACTGTAACAAAAACTCATGGTAGGAAATCGGTTGGCGGCATTAACAGAATGGTAATGAATGCACAGTATTTTGGTGAGAAGCTGGAGAAAGAAGCAAAGTATCAGTGGGAACTTAGTGAGTATCTGAACAGAGATATCTGCCAGCCAGAGGGATTTGATGCGTATGGATATCCGAGTGAACTTTTTAAATTAGACATGGAACGACTAGTGTGCTGTATCGTTGATATTTAACATTATTACTGCATCTTATTCAGATGCAGTAGTAAATGTCGGATACAAGGAATTCAATTTAATTCTTGCATCCTCCGTTCGAAATTGCCAGTTTACCTTTGCGGCTACGGTATTTCGTTCAACTTCCCATGCTGATAATTCCTTACGAAGATTTGAAATATTATCAATCCTTCTGTTCAAACATTGTCTGGTCATGACG